>Ga0070685_10000125_pt1 | contig 48975 bp, 78 predicted proteins | sample KBSS13LmetaG_FD_65651 | JGI IMG/M metagenome (GOLD analysis project Ga0070685, IMG submission 65651) | Switchgrass rhizosphere microbial communities from Kellogg Biological Station, Michigan, USA - KBS S1-3L metaG | ecosystem: Host-associated > Plants > Roots > Rhizosphere ...
GGTGCCGCTAAATTCTTCCTCCGGACACTGATCCGGGGTAGCACGATCCGGGGTAGCTCAATCAGGCAGAGCACGCGACTGTTAATCGCGGGGTTGTGGGTTCGAGTCCCACCCCCGGAGTTCGTCCCCTCCGATGCGAAGTCGGGGGGGATCGCAGGCTGTAGCAGGGCTGGACCGCAATCTAGGCGCTGCGAAACCTGCGAACGGTTCAGGCGACGACGGGCCTATTCCGGCTTCTAAACGGGACGCAAACCGGACGCACGCCCTCTGTAAGGGCGGACGCATACACGCGGGGGCGCGGGCGTGAGGCTCTTCGTGCTCGCCAAAGATCGCGCCGGGCTGCGGATGGTCGGCGTCCATTTTGATCTTGACGCTGCCGCGGAGGAGGCGGAGCGAGCCACGGGTTGCGGTTGGGAAGTCACGACCGTTGGAGGCTTCGATCTTCAGGACGTGATGCAGAGCCACCCCGCGTGGTTCCGGATCGAGGAGGACTCGTGAGCGAGCCGGTAATCGATCACTACGGGCGCAGGCTGACGGTCGAGCCGCACACGACTCCGGCAGGTCCGGCGGTCTACCTGGATATCAGCGGGATCGCTGAGTTCTTCCGGCTTACGCCCGACAAAGCGATCGAACTCGGCAAGCAGCTTCAGCGGGTTGGGGAGGAGCAGTCGTGAGCGGCAAGCGCGAGATCGACGATCTGCTCAAGCAGGAACGGGCTTGGCTCGATCCGCCGACCAACCTTATGGCGCGGCCCATCGAATCGCCCCCGATGGTCCCGATCAAGGACACGCCGGACGAGGTGGGCGAGGACTGATGCTCTTTGTCGCCACCCCATGCGGTTGTCAGCGGGAAATCGGGATGACCAAGGCGCGCGAGGCTCAGACCTGCGAGCACGGCAATTTGCTCCGCTACAGCAAGGCACTCAGCGGCTCAGCGTCTTCCAGGCCGTCCACGGCGTCATCTGCCCGTAGGCCTCGAAAGAAGCTCAGGCGCTCGGAGCCTAAGCGCGACTGGACCGACGCACGAGCCAAGGTCGACCACGAGGGTTGCTGCCGGATCTGCAAGCGAACTGATCGAAAACTGGAGGCCGCTCACGTCCTAGGTCGAGAGCACGACGAACCCAAGGTCTCCAAGACCACCGGGGAAATTCTGCAGGAGCTCTACGTCCACCCGGATCGTGTCTTCCCCGCCTGTGGTCCCTTCCCGGCAGGCTGCCACGGAGACGCCGAGTACCGGCGGATCAACGTCCTCTCGCACCTGACCCTCGAGGAGCAGCTGCAGGCAGTCAAGGACGCCGGCGGAATCGAGGCGGCGAGGATCAGGCTCGAACCGGTCACCCACCGCGAAGAGGTTGAAGCTTCGTCGGCCCCCGCCATAGAGGGAGCGGCAGCTTGAAGCCGGTACTCCTCGACCTCTTCTGCGGTGCCGGCGGTTGCACCCGCGGCTACCAGGAAGCGGGCTTCTACGTGGTCGGCGTCGATCTTCACGATCAGCCTCGCTACTGCGGCGACGAGTTCGCGCAGGGTGACGCGGTGGACTGGCTGCGCCTGTATCTCGAAGACGGCGTTGTCCTTGGCCACGAGCTCGCCGCCATCCACGCGAGCCCACCCTGCCCGCGCTACTCCACCATCACCCCGAACGCATCTCGCGGAAAGCACCCCGACCTGATCGCAGAGACCCGGGAGCTGCTGAAGGCCACCGGCCTGCCCTACGTGATCGAGAACGTCGTCGGCGCGCCGCTCCACAACCCGATCCGTCTCTGCGGCTCGAGCTTCAGCCTTCGACGTACGGCGCCACCGCCTCTTCGAGTGCAGCTTCCCGGTCCTGGCACCTCCCTGCGACCACTCCTGGCAGACGCCCCGCTTCCAGTCCCTCGACAAAAAGATGGCCGATCGGGGCCAGCTCGCCTCAGTAGTCGGCGTCCACGGCAACTGCAACTACGCGGGCGAGTTCGAGCTGCGCTGCAAGGCGATGGGAATCGACTGGATGACGAACGGCGAGCTCACTCAGGCAATCCCCCCGGCCTACACCCGCTTCATCGGCGAGCAACTCCTTCAGCACCTCGCTCACCAACCCCAACAGGAGGCAGCCGCCTAGATGCCCGACTCAGTTGACAGAGCAGGAGAGGAACAGAAGCAGGTAGAGGCGGTCTTCCGGTTGGTTGACGGTTCGACCTTCTACGCCGTCCAGAGCCGGTGGATTACCGGGTGGATTACCGACGAGGGACCGGAGATGGTCAGGGTCAGAGGCTGGTTCGAGAGCGAATTGCCCGACCCGTGGATCGACCCGCCCGAGCCGAAGCGGCTGTGTCTCCAGGGCACCGCGATCATCTGGTGGCAGGAAGACGATCAGGTCGGCAACGTCCCCTTCTCACCCAGCAAAGCCGAGGCCCCCGATGCCTCCTAGCTCTAACCCCCAAAAGGGCCGTTTTCGAAAGAAGCCGGTCGAGATCGAAGCGGTGCAGCTGGTGAAGGACAACCCGGGCGAGATTGTCGGCTGGGTCAACGGCAACGGCGGCGAGGCATTCATGCGAGGTGGTCCCGGCGGCGGCTCTGCTGGCGGCACGGTGATGATCGTGACGCTGGAGGGAACGCACCGGGCCGACCAGGGCGACTGGGTCATCAAAGGCGTCGCTGGCGAGTTCTATCCCTGCAAGCCCGACATCTTCGAGGCGACCTATGAACCGGCCTAGCTCTAACCCCCAGGGTGGTAAGCAGGTGCCTTCGGTGATCAGTCGGGCCGACGAAGTGGATCGCGAGATGCACGAAGTCGAAGCCCGTAACTGGTGCATGGCTGCCGACCGTGAAGGCGCGGACGGAAACCTGGAGGAGGCCAAGGCATTCGCTGCTGTCGCCCAGGCGCACGCCTCCGTCGCCTTCACCTATTTCTACGGGCGGTCCTACTCATGAGCCCCAAAGACTCCAGGGACCTAGTACCGGAGCAGCAGCAGGCGTGGTTCGACGGCTTGCCCGAGGAAGCCCGTAAGGCGGCGGAGCGCGCCGAGCTGGACAAGAACCTGCCGGTCCTCGCTTCGATCATGCAGGAGGTCGGGGTCGCTGGTCTGTGCGCCTGGGCTGCCTACCTCGACGTAATGGAGAGCGGCAGCGTTGACCCGTTCGACATGGGCGAGATCGTCGGCGCGGCCGTCCCCACGATCAAGCGCTCGGTCGAAAAAGAATCAGCGGAGCGCCTCAAGGAAGTAGACCGCCAGCGGGAGGAAGAACGGGCTCGGTACAGGCGCGAGAAGAAGCGGCGGAAGAAGGCCGAGGGGGCGAAGCGCCGTTGGAAGCGCCACCACGGCCAGCAGGTAAGGCGGGTGCAGCAGCTCGCCGAGTCTCTCGCCAAGGCGGTTGATGACCGGCGGTCCAACTTCAAGCGCTGGCAGGAAGACCTTCGCGTCCTCACCGCCCTTCAAAACCGGGTCACGAAAGTTCGGGCAGAGGCGAGCCGCCGACTCGAAACCGCAGAGGCCGAGCTTGAAGGCCCGGGCGCCTGCGAAGCGGACACCTACGTAGCGAAGACCTGCCGCGACCTCTTAGCGATTCTCGATACCCAGCCCTCTTCCAACCCGCCCCAGCAGGACCCCGCCGATGGCTTACCGCCGGAACTGGTCAAGGCCCTGCGCGATCCGGGCGTCACGATCCAGGCCGACCACGACACGAGGCTCGCCAACGGGCAGACGCTCGCCGAGCACCTGGAGGAATGGCGGAACGCGCCAAGCAACACCGCCAGCTCTATCTCCCCGCCCCAGCAGGACCGTGAGGACGGGGACGACTTCTGCGAGCGCTGCAACGGGAGCTTCGGCGAGATCGGTTGCGAGCACTGCAACCCGGCTGCCTACGTGGGGCTCTACAAGCGCGAGCGAGACGTTGAACGCGCCCACGTTGTCGAGCTTATCCGGGCCGTCGACAAGCACCGCGACACGCTGGACGCAGCCGCTGCCGGTGGTCCTCAACCGCTCGCCCGCGACGACGTGGACAACGCTCTCTACAACACTGCCCGCACGATCCTCCGCGAGCTGCCGCTTGTCGTTACCCAGCAGCTTTCTACCCAGCCCGAGGCGGACCCCGAGGTACCGGGAATCACCGGACACGAGATAGAGCCCGTTGCCGATGAGCTGGTGGCGGACCCCGAGGTACCACGGTGCGGTGAGGAGCTGGCGAAGACGATCCATGAGCGGGTATGGGGGCGAGACGCGGAGCACCCGGTGCATGGCGACTGGGAGCGGATGGCCGACGACTACCGGCAACGGATGGTCAAATCTGTCCGGCTCCTGGGCAGGTTGTTCGCCGAGTCACTGCAAGCCAAGGCTGCGGTTCAGCGGCAGATCCAAGACGACGAGCTCGAGCGGCGTCGGCCGGGGGCACCGGTCACCACCGCCGAGCATCGGGCCGACGCGAAGCGCATCGCTTTCGAGGAAGCGGCTCAGATACTCGACTGCCAGCCCACCCCCGAGCTACTGGGGGAGGAGAAAAGCAGCGACGAGGAGAAGGCGGTCGATGTCCTGCGGCGCTTTATGTGCTGCAAGGCGGGCGAGCAGTTCGTTGACGAGAAGCTGCTACGGCCGTTCGGGTTCACGCTCGACGCAGGGCCGGTGGTCCGGGCCAACCGGAATCTCATCGACGCCTTGGAGTGGATCGAAGCCGAGACGGGTGAGCAGCACGTGCGGGACGCCGCCCGCCGCGCAGTCGACGCTGCCGCCTCCACCCAGCCTGTTTCGGAGTCACCGGGGGACAGCGGGGATCGGCTCGTTGCTGTGCTCCACGCGCTCAACGACTCCGACGTGGTGCTTGACGCCGCGCTGAAGAGGTTCGAGCAGGTGACCGAGACGGAGGACGTTCGTCGAGGCATCGAGCACGCCCTTGACACCGCCGTCTTCTCCGCCCGCACGATGGTCGAAATCGACGGGGCGCCGACCGAGTGGGAGTGGGCCAGGCACACCCTCGAAGAGCACGGCGAGGAAGCGATGCCCGCCGGGACCAAGGATCAGATCGAGAAGCTCACCGAAGTCTGCCCGGAGTGCGAAGGCGAGGGCGGCGGCAGCGGGATCGACGAACCCACTTGGACTTGCGACCGCTGCGAAGGGCTCGGTCGCGTCACGAAGGCCGCCAACCTCACCCAGCCAGTACCAGGGAACAGCGGGGAGGGGCCGGAGTTCACGGTCAACGCGCCGGGCGAGCTTTCGCCAAAGGACCACCAGGAAGTCGGGGAGCTGGTGAAGCTCGCCCACGCGAAGATGGCACCGGGATCGCTAGCCGCAGGCGTGGCTGCCCTGCGAGATGAACTGCGCGAGCTGGTGGAGCGCTTCGCACCGGCGCCGCCCCCGAACATGCCGCCGTCGGACCGCGCAGAAGGCGTCCGGGCCGTGCGTCGAGAGATAGCCGATCGCCTAGATGCGCTACTCGCCACCGCCTCTACTCAGCCTCCCTCACCACAGGCCGAGGCAAAGTGCAAGCGGTGTCAGGATCGGCGCGTCGTTTATGAGCCGGGGACGCTTCAGACGCACCCGCCCAGAGTCGGTTGCAACGTCCCTTGCCCCGACTGCACGGGCGGTGAGGGGCGATGAGCTACGAATGCCCGGTCTGCCATCGCCCTCTGATGGGGCCGAACGAAGCTTGCTCCGGCAGCTTCACCGACCAGGATCATCCGACCAACGTCGCGGCCGTCCCCACCGGCAAGCAGCCCCCGGCCGAGCCACAAGACCGCTGGCCCGACGAGGGACTAAAGCATCCGCCCCCGGAGAATCAAGAAACGGTTCGGCTCAGCCCGGCCGAGCCACAGGGTGACGTGGTGGAGAAGGCAGTCGGGATTATCGGCGGCCTTGCCTGGGGCCGCGAGTGGCGGCTGCTCGACTCCGCGCCCGAGGTCATCACCCGAGAGCGCGAAGAGAAGGCCCGCGCCGTCTTCCGCCAACTCACCCCGCTTCTCGCCCTAGAAGTAAAAGAGCGGCTGGAGGGGCTGCCACGGCACGACTGCTTTTTGGATGACGCGGGCGAGATTGCGGCGTCGATGGAACGAAGCCCTGACGGTCCTTGGCTCGACCGCGATGAAGTCATCGCCGCACTCGACACCCCCGCCCCCTCGGAACCGGAGGAGGGCAAGTGACCCGCGAGACGATCACGCTGGAGCTGCGGGAAGCGACCACCGCACAGCTCGAAAAGGCGCTCGCTGAGGCCAAGAAAGGCGAGCAGGCTTGCCGCGACCAGAAGTCCTTCCCGCAGGCATGGCAGCGACGGCGCGAACTGCTCGAAACCGTCCTCGCCCATCGCCCCACCCCGCAGCCGGTCGTCCCCCTCAGCGAGGTAAAGGAGGCGCTGCTGGAGGCCGCGGCAGACCGTCAGGACGTGGACCTTATGCGGACGGTCGGCGAGCTGTGCGCTGAGACTTTCCCTGCTGCCCCGGCCGAGGAGAAAGGAGAGGGACGTGGCTTGTGAGCCTGCGATTGCTGCTGCGGTGATGGTGAAGCTCGCGCCCGGGGAGGACCAGGGCGACCACAAGCTGGTCACCATCGAGACCGACGACGGCACTGGCCCCGACCCTCGCTGGGCATGCGAGTTGCTCTGGGATGCGGTCAAGGATGACTGGCCCGGATGGGAGGTCGCCTACGTCGCGAACCAGGCTGCCGATGACCTCGCCACCGAGCGCCGGTTGTGGCAGATCGGCATGAGCGAGCCCGACCACACGATGCCTGCCCGCATCCAGAAGTACAACGAGGAAGTCGAGGCCCGCCGTGCCCGCTGAGCAGAGCAACGAGAGGGTGAAGAGCTGGACGCTGTGGATCTGCTCGGCGTGCGGAGGCGGCGCGGAAGTCGCTGACGATCCAACCGTCTGCAAGACGCTCTGCCGGACCTGTGGCAGCGACCGGGAACCGTACCGAGTCGAGGTCATCCCCGCCAACAGTGACCAAGTGCTCTCCGTAGAGGAGGCACGGCTGATCGCTGACAACCTCGGCGCCTTCGCGAACTCCTACCGCGACCTGGCACCGATCCGCAAGCGCCTCTCCGACTTCGCCGAGGAGGCCGGCCGTGGCTGACGTAGTGGTTCGACTGGAGGCAGGTAACGCGCAGAAGCTCCTCGACCGCTGCCCTGAGGGATCTCTCGCGAGGCCGGATCAGGTTGAACTCCGGGATAAGCTCCGTGCCGCCCTCGACTCTCCACCTGTAGAGGAGCGGGTGGAGGAACGCGTCACGTCGGATCAGGGCGTTGTCGTCTACCCGGCCGAAGCGGAGGAAATGGGCTCGGAAGAACTGCGGGAGATCGCCCAGGACTACGCGCAGACGCCGAACGTCACCAACGTCCGCATCCAAACTCGCGCCGTCGTAACCACCCCTTGGACTGACCTTCCGAGTGAGGAGGGGGAGCGGTGAGCGACTACGGCAAGCATCTTTCGGAAGTCTGCGGGCGGCATCGGGAGTTGCCGGCAGACCAGCAGCGCATCCAAGGCCGCGAACGAGATCGTCGAGTCGAAGGCGTCAAGCGTCGGTTGGAAGAGCAGCGGGACGAGATCAATCGCCTTGAGGGCCGGTTGACGGGCGCTCGTCGGCGTCGGGCCGCTCTGATCAGAAAGCTAGGCGAGGCGGGCCTTTCCGAGCGCGCCATCGCTCCACTGGCCGGCGTCTCCAACGTCACCGTCCACAACGTACTTCGTGGCCGAAACGTTCCGCAGGGTCTCTCCACCCCTACCCAGCACGAGGAGACCCCGTAATGGCTGATGCAACGATGCAGGGTCGGAGCGCAGATGCGGACACCTTCTGGGCGGGAGAGGGCGTCTGGTGGGACTGGGGCGACGGCGTTTGGATGATCCGCCCACCCTGCGGCCACCATTTCCTGATTGGCGGCGACTCGTCTGGCCATGAAGTCGATGACAACGGCGACGGCACGATCACGGTCGAGTCGAAGCCCGGCAACTCGAACTCGATCCTCTGCCCTCGCTGCGGCTGGCACGGCTACATCGACAACGGCGTCTGGAGATCGGCATGAACCACCTCACCCTCTACGGCTACGTCTTCCGCTGCCCCGACTGCGGCTCCCCCGGCGAGCCTGAGAGCCGCTGCCAAGGCCATGAAGGACCGCTCGGTGGAACGCCCTACGAACCCGAACGAGTGCCGGTGCGGGTCCCTGGGGTCGGGGAGGAGCCGAGGTACACGCTGGAGCAGGTAAGGGAAGGGCTGTTGAGCGCCGAGGCGAAAGCGGCGGCCGCGGCGAGCTGGGACGACGCGCACGCCCAGAAGCTCGCCCGGTTCATGCAGTCGGTCCGTCCCGGCGAAGTCGCCCAGCCGATGGAGAACTCGGACATCGCCGGGACCGCCCTCGAAGCAGCCCTCGACCACTTCACCCAGCAACCCGCCGGAGTCGGCGCTGAGGAATGGCCGCCCGGCACCGTCACCTGCGAGCACGGCGGTCCCATCAAAGACTGCGAGTTCGGATGCTCGGACGGGAACCAGCAGCCCCAAGGAGGTGGAGGGCAGTGAATCTTGCCGCCGCTCTGCGCGATAGGTTGCAGCGACCCCGAGGTACGGCCGAGTGGCATCGCCTTCCTCCTGGTGTTGACAGAGATGACCCCCGAGCCGTCTGGCAGCGGCTTGCAGGCCGCTCGGCTCGGGGGGTCTTCGCTCTGCTCGTGCTCGGCGTCCTCTGGCTGGAGTGGTTAACCCGCCGCGATGAAGTGGTCACCATCGACCACGAGTACTGCATCGCTGCTACCCAGCAACCTGTAGCCGAGGGCCACTCAGTCCAATGTGGCGGGGTCGCCCTCGAACAACTGCTTGGCTGGGTGGAAGAACAGCGGGACGGGGCGAAGGTCATCGGCGACTGGCTCTCGGGCGTCGACGCGCTCCAGGAAGTCGCTGACGAGATTCGCCGCCGCTCCTCCGGTGGGCAGGAAGGCGAGGTAGAGGAGTGCGTTATCGAGGGCTGCGAGCTTCGGGGCGGACACAAGGGGCCGCACAAGGCGTGGCGGATCATCGACGCCCCTTACCTCGAAGATCGGGAGCACGTCGAACCGTGGGAGGACGAGGTCGCCCGCGAGATCGCCGCGGAAGGCGAGGTAGAGGAGGGGCACCGATGCGAGGGTTGCGGAACGTCGGTAGGTCCCGAGCGAGGACCCTATCCACCTGACGGCGTGTACCTCTGCAAAGACTGCGAGGGCGAGCCATGAGTGACCACCCGTGCGTTTGCGGCCACGCCTTCGATGAGCACGACGAGGCCGACGGTCTGATCTGCACGGTCGAGGGCTGCGACTGCTGCTACTTCGACCTCGACGAGAGCGAGGCGCTGTCGTGACCGCCTCCACCCAGCCCATCTCCGACTACAAGAGCGGTGAGGGGCGATGAGCGAGCGCTGCTGGAGCGGCTGCCGGCGGGTGCACCCCCACGACGGTCCCTGCTGGCCCCGGGATTACAAGTCCGAGCGAGACCAGCTAAGGCAGCAGGTAGAGAGGCTGCTGGGTGAGACGACGCACGCAGCAGAGCGCCTTGCCCTTGCCGACGAAGCTGAATGGGGCGACGACTTCGAGGCAGAGGTGCGCACCGTCTCCGAGGCCCTAACTGCAGCAGCCGATCAGGTCCGAAAGGAGCTGGAGGGTGATGAGTAGAAGCTGCTCGATTCCGAATTGCATCGCCTGCCAACGGGAAGAGCCCCAGCCGCGCATCCACCGCCAGGACATCGTGCAGGTCCAGAGGGAAGCGTGGGCGCGGATTGCCCGGGAAGAGCGTGAAGGCAAGCGGATGCCGTCGGTGGTGCGCTGGTGAGCGCGATCCAGATGACGTGTCCGGAATGCGGCGCCCGCTACATGGCGGGGATGGTCGGGCGCACCCCGTGGCCTTCGCACCTCTGCCCTGAGCTTTGCGCGACCTGCGGCCACCCCCAGCGCTTCCACAACCCGTCCTGCTGCTGCGAATCGGGCGGCTGCTCCTGTCGATCATTCATCGGCGGCGGCAAATACACCTACGACTCGCGCCCCCAGGACCCGCAGCCCGTACCCAGCCAACCGCGCCACCGACGGGAGTCATGATGCCCCTTCGACCGAGTCAGGTAGAGACGCTGAGGCTGGTAGAGCGGTTCGACGGGACGGTCGCCGTTTGGCAGGTGGCTGAGGAGCTGCACTCCGACAACTGGCTCGCCATGGAACGACTGGACCAACTGGGGCGCACGGGCCACCTCGAAGAGCTGCCGTCGCCGTCGCTCCAAGGCACTCGGATGGCCGATCTCAGCTACTGCCTCACCCAGCTAGGACATGAAGCACTGGAGGAAAAGTGAATCGCTACCGGGCTGAAGAGATCGCAGCGATGGCTCACAAGGACCAGGTAGATCTCTGCGGCGAGCCCTACATCCTGCACCCGACCGCGGTAGCCAAAGCGGTCCGCTCCTACCCCGACGCGGAGGACATCGAGCCCTACGTCTGCCTGGCTTGGATTCACGACGTTGCAGAGGACACGCTGTACCGGATCGATCCAGACGAGCTGGGCGAGGAGCTGATCCTCGCTTACCTGTCCATCACCCGGAAGAAAGGCGAGGTCTACGCCGACTACATCTGGCGCCTCTGCGACGACCCCATCGCGTCCATCGTCAAGCTCGCGGATCTTTGGCACAACCTCCAGCCGGTGCGGTTGGAGTGCCTGCCCGAGGCCCAGCAGGCCAGCCTCACCCGCCGCTACCTCGCTGCCCGTAACCAGATCTGGCTAGCGAACCGGACGGAATGGTGGCCTGAGGTACTGCAGGGGAAGCAGTGACCTTGCGAACGAGTGAACAAGCGCTGGGCCTGGCCGGAAACGGAGGGTCTTTTTACGCCCTCAGTGTTACGCGGGGCATAACAGCATCAGGAGAGCATCGCTGTCCGTCCTGCGGGGAGTGCTACCCGCAAAAGGGCACCTGTTGGGGATACGGACCCGACAAGCACGACCCGGTTCAAACGGAGCGTGCCGATGCAGCCTGAGCTCGTCTTCGCGATCCCCGGCGACCCGGTTCCTTGGACGTCGACCAAACAGAACCGGCACACGGGCAATCGGTTCCTGCCGGCGCGTCAGTCCGAGGCCATCGCCCACAACGTCGCGTTCATCAACCAGCGGCTCGGCGGCGAAGATCACGACCTCCTTTTCGCCAAAGCAGTCCCGCTCTCGCTGGATTGCTGCTTCTACGTGAAGCGACCCAAGGGTCACTTCCGTACGAGCCAAGCGGCCGAAAAGGAACGTGAAGAACGGAAAGGTGAAGGCCTGAAGGACTGGGCGCCGGATTACCCCACCGGCAAGCCGGACTTATCCAACCTCGTGAAAATGGCTGAGGACTGTTTAGTCCTGGCTCGAGTCCTGGCCGATGACGATCAGGTCGTCCGACTCGAGCGGCCCCAGAAGCTCTTCGTATCGCTCGGGGAGCAGCCGCGGACGGTTATTCGGATTCGGGTGGTGGAGTAGGTGCGCCTCTTCCCGACCGATCACGCGGTTGAGCGGTATGTCGAGCGGTTCAAGCCCCAGCTCGGGTTCGACCAGGCGAAGCGGGAGCTGCAGGCCCTGATCGACCTGGCCGAGCCCTGCGCAAAGCCGAGCTGGTTCATGGGCCGCAAGGAGGCGGACCGCTACCTGCGGCTTACCCCAGAGGTCGTCGCGGCCTCGGTCGGACGGGTCGTCACGACTGTCGTTGCCAAGCCCGCTCCCTCGGGTGGTCAGCGCACGGCCGTCCGGCGCCGGCGTATCGCTCGCAAGCGCTGGGAGAAGCACCACGCGAAGGCACTTCCGTACGCCAGGGAGGAAGCGGCATGACCCCCCTGGAGCAGTTCGAACACGACCTGAATCGGCTTGTCCCCGACCACGGCCGGGACTGGACCAACCTCGTGCAAACGATCGCGGGGATGCACGGGCTGGACCGGTTCCGATCCCTGCGCTGCGATCCGGCTGTGCTGCCGTTCGGCGGGTTCTGTCGGTGGTGGGCTTGTGGCAATCAGGAGGGAGCGCGGCTCTCCCTGCTGGTTATGGAGATCTACGAACCGTGGCCCGGTGACTACGACCGCCCGATTCCTCGCCGGACCTTCCTCGCCTTCGAAAGGAGCTGGCCGTGGTCTACCTAGACGAAGCCTGCGGGAAGGTCCAGCCCCCGGACCTCTACGCCCCTGATCCGCCTGATGAATGCCCCTACTGCCAGGCGGATCTATTCGAACTGGATTTGAACGGCTGCTGCCCCGAGTGCGGGGAGATGTTGGAGCCGTGACCGAGCTTGCAATCAAACGAAAGGAGCAGGCAGATGTCTGCTAATTCTGCGGTCGGGGCGGAGGTTCAAGAGTCGCGGGCTTCCGCCCCCACTCGTACCTGCTCATCCCACTGCCGTTCCTGCAACAGGCACTTTGCAGGGGACGTCGCCTTCGACAAGCACCTCGGGAAGCTGGCCCATCAGCCCTGCCGTCATCCCGACGATGTGAAGACGGGTGACGGGCAACCTTGGTTCGAGTCGATCGAGGGCGAGTGCCGGATCAGCGGATCGAACGTCCTGAAGCCGATCACGATCTGGCGCCAGAGAGGCGCTGCGGAGCGGACCAAGGGTCTACGTCGTAGAGAGGCGGTGGCGGCGTGAGCGCGGGAGTGCTCGGCTCAAACGGGCGCCAGAAGGGACACCTCACGGTGTGGAACTGGCACGGCGACACGAACTCCTACGGAGAGCTGGAGCCGCGGGTGATCTACGAGGGACCGGCGAAGGACTACCGGCCCAGTAATCCCGTCCACTCAAGGCGCCGCCGCAAATGAGAGGCGCCCCCCCGAAGAACCGTCCGGAGAGGCGCCTAAGTTGCCGCGTGTCGAGCGAGGCAGGGGCGGATTTAAACCGGTCCTGCGGACAGGACCGGAACGCCGCTGGAGTGACCACAGTCGAAAATGGACCGCGAGGGGCGACGGGGACCTACCCCACCCTTACTGGCAAATCGGGGTTCGGATCGGATTTGGACGGCCAGCGGACCGGCGACGAGATGTCGCGACTGGGGGCAAAGGCGCGATACCCGGCAATCCGGAGTTCTGAGAAGGGCGCCAGGAGTTCACTGTCGACCAGCGGGGCGCATCGAAGCTCGATTGCGTTCCTCCCTCAGGCACCTAGATACGACGCGACCTATCTCCCGGCGCCTCAGAGGGGCTTTGCCAGGAGAAGGGGTAGCTAATGCCTAATCCCGGCACCTGGAAAGGCTTCCCCCTCTTCCAGCTCGAGGAGTTCGGGATTAAGGTGAACGACCAGGGCGTCTGGGTTCCCTACTACCGGCGGGACAGGACGCTCTTCCGAGCCAAGCTCTTCGCGCACGACGGCCGCTCATGGTGGCTCGGGGGCCAGGGCAAAGGACAGATCCTCTACGGCCTGGAGCAGCTAGAAGCTCGGACCAGACCGAAAACCCTGATCCTCACCGAGGGGGAGAGCGACACGCTGGCGCTGAGGCTCGCCTGGCCGGACACCATCGTCGCGATCGGGATCCCGGGTGCCTCGAGCTGGAAAAGCGAGTGGGCGAAGATCGCCGAGGGTTTCGATCGGGTCTACCTGAGCTTCGACGGTGACCACGGCGGAGACGGGCGGCTGGTGCCGGGAAGAAGGCCGCCGAAAGTCGGCGAGCACCTCGTGCAGCGCGTAAAGGCGGACCTGCCACAGGCACGGCGGCTCCATCTGCCCCTTGGCGCCGATTCGCGGGATGTTCTGCAGCAGCTCGGTAAAGCGGCCTATCGGGCGCTGATCGAAGCTGCGGAGGCCAAGGCTCGGTTCGACACGGCGATCCGGCAGGAGTGGCAGGTCCACGACCTGTATGAGCGACGGGTGGCGGCGTGATCCTTTCGTCCCTCTACCACTGGTCGCCAACCGAGCGGCGTACGGCGATTCGCAGCGAGGGGCTAAAGCCCTACCAGGCGCCGACCGTCTGCACCGGCGAGCATGTCTCCTGCTACCTCTCACTCAGTCCCGATCCTGCGGTTGGCTGGAAGCTCAGCGGGGCGATGGACTGGCACGAATGCGAGGAGTGGGACCTGTGGCTGGTCACGCTGGCCGAGCAGGACGACGTACACATTCGGCCCGAGTTCGGCCCGGTCATCCAGGAGATCAAGGTCTACAACCCTGTCCCTGCTGACCGTCTTTGGTTCGTGGGGCAGCGAGGTACTCCAGCCTTCGAGGGAGCAGCATGAGCGCCCAGCCCAAGCCCAGCCTCGTCCTCCTCGACAGTGAGAACGGGGAGATCAAAGCCCCGTGCCAGCGCTGCCCAGAACTGGACAAAGAGGTCCGCTACCTGACCGAGGAGAACCAGCGGCTGGAAGACCTGATCAGCGGCCTGCAGCGAGACATCGCGGCCGAGCACTTCCGCTACGAGAAGCTGAAGCGCGACAATTCAAAATCGGCCAAGCACCATGAGCATTACAGCGAGGTCGAAATTGCCTTCAGGTACTGGAAGGACTACTGCAAGCACCCGAGGAGCCAATTCACGGCCGATCGCTTCTGGCTCGCGCTCCCCTACTACGAAAACCCGAAGTACGGGCTGAAGCTGATGATCCGGGCCATCAAAGGGGCCGCTTACGATCCGTTCATCACCACCCGGCGGAACGGAACCCAGCAGCGACACGACGGCTGGGAGCTGATCTTCAGGGACGCCGGTAAGTTCGAGGAGTTCGTCAACAAGGCACCGAGAGAGGTGGAGGCCCAGGGATGACCGAGAACTCAGCGCAGACGGCCGAGGGCCGCAAAGCAATGGCCGAGGCACTGCGCGGACGCTGCATCGAGCGCGTCGAATACGAACAGCGTGAAGCGGCGATCTACGGCCTGCTGCTGCACTTGGACGATGGCTCGATCATGCACGTCGAGCCGCTATTGCCGCCATGGAAGGTCCCCGGGCTGGAGCTCTGGCAGACCACCGCGCAGGAAGTAGCAGAAGCCAATGCCGAACACGATGACTTGGGACTTCGGTAATCGAGCACCACGAGAGGAGCAGTAGATGACGACTATTCAGTTGGCGAGCGGTCAGGTGTTTCAGGTTCGAGAGAGCGTCGGGGACGTCCGGAGGAAACTCAACGGAGCCGGCGAGAGCTTCGCTGTCCTGACCGGCGCCCAACAAAACACGGTGGTCGGAGATCAGATCGTCGACGACGGCCAGCAGATCCACGTCAACCCAGCGCAGGTCAGTTTCTTCACGTAGGTACACGGCGGCAGTTCTGCGGACGGGTCATCAGAGCAAAGCACTCCCGCTCTGAGGCCCGTATCGCACCTCTTCCTCACCGTCCACCGCAAAGGAGAGAATCAGCGCCTATGAAGCGAGTAGCAAACACGACAGAGAGAGATTGGCTTCGCCGGTGGTTTGGGGATGTTGTCATGTTCGGCCTCTTCGCTTGGGCGCTGGGAGTTCTAATGGGGATTGGGATCTACGCCATCGCGGGGAACTAAATGCCTAAGCGCTACCCAAAGCAAGCCCGAGACCTCGCGATCGCCCTCTACCTCGAAGACCTCAGCGTCCCTGAGATAACGCGCCGATTCAACGAGGGGACGGCCGGCCTGACCGGGAAGGGCGACAAGCCGATCCCGATCGACATCGGTGAACGCCGAGTGGCCGAATACATCGCCGAGTACAAGGCCAAGCACGGCCCTCGTCCCGAGCCTGAGGACCAGGAGCTCACGGTCGACTCGATCAACCGGGTCAAACAGCGGGCGCTCAACGTCCTGGCCCGGGAGATCGCACACCTCGAGCAGCTCCCAAAGGGCCGCATCTCAGCCAAGCAGTCCACGGCTCTACGGCAGCACTACGCAACCCTTGACGACATGGAGAGGCGGGCTGAAATCGCCGAGAAGCGCAAGGCCAAGGGGAAGGGCGCGGGGAAGAAACCAGGGGCGCCGAGCGGGAAGAGCGAATCGGCGATCGACGCGCTGGCGAAACAGGGGACTGGGGGCAAGCATGCTGGCGCCCGTGAAAACGGCATGGCAGAGCCAGATGCACCCGAAAACACCCCAGAGCTGGCGGCGGGTCAGCAAGCATGTCGACGAGAGGGACACGATCAGGCGCCCGAGAGAGAGGAAGGCCCGGTGCAGAGCCGAGAAACGCAGGTCGACAACCGATCGATCTACGTTCCCCGTGGCCTATCCCCAGAGGAACTGGAGGCGATAGGGCTGGGGAGCGGCCGATCATGAGAAAGCGCGGCGGCGGATGCGGCAAGAAGGTGGCGCTGGCCATCGGGAGCAACAAGGCTCGCGTTGTGCAGATCAAACACGAGACGGTGGCCAGCGACCTCGCCCAAGCAGGCGCGAGCGGATACACCGTCTGGTTCGAGGACGCGCCTCACCGCGAGCTGGTCGCCGACGACTGCTGGTTGATCTGCACCCACTGCCTGACCGTTCACCATCCCGAGGCGAAGGAAGGGATGAAGATCGCTCGGCGTGACGGCGTTGCGGTCATGAACGGAGGGACGTGGCAGAGCGTAGGATCGGAGGGACCGTGACGCGCTGCAACTGCAACGACGAGTGCTATCGGTGCGACGTCGGGAATAAGGGCGACGACTGCACTTGCTTCAACCCGTGCCCGATCCACCAACCCGGAGCAGTACTGCGCAACGAATCTCGCCTCAGCGCAAGAGCAGGCGAGGAATGGCGGCGCAACCATGAGACGCCCTGGCCGAAGGAGAAGCTGACGCGCAATCACTTCACGGGCGAGGTCGTGGTCGCCGAGGCACCGGAGAGACCGTGAACGGCTGGACTTCACCCACGACCCGTCCAGTACAGCGCGATCCCTCTCCCAGTCAGCTAGAGCAGAGGCGATTGGCAGCACAGCGGGAAGCGAAGGCGTTGAAGGAAATGCGGCTGCCGTTTCGGGCGAGCGGACCGTCTTGCCCCGACACGCACGCTGCCGAATAGCAGCCAGCTCACTTCGACCACGAGCGCCACCAGGCCGGACGCATTGTCGGACGCAGCGGGCCGAGCATTCGGCTCTACAACTAGTGATGCGGCCTCATGCGAACCCAACCTTCCCTTCCGTCTCGTGCCTGGGCCGCCTCTTCTGAGGCCCCCGCGCACCCCCTCGGCGGCGCGGGGACCCCAGTCGCGCAACATCCATACCTCCCACATCCACGCATCCGCAGTTCTCCTCCCCAAATCTGTACGTACATCCTCCGCCGCCGCTACCTTGCGCGACCGTGGCCGCCAAGACCAAGCGCACCGCCAGGATCCTCCTGCGGGTCACCCCTGCCGAGAAGGAGCTGATCAAGGAGCGTGCCGGCGGGACCCGCCAGGTGAGCGACTACATCCGCCGTCGGGCGCTGGGGCCTGCAGGCCCGGAGATCGCGGGGCGGGCGGCGCTAGACCGGCAGTTCGAGAAGTCGGCTGCTCAGGCACCCGGCGACTTCGCAGCCCTGGTGGAGCGGCACGCCCAGCGGATGCCGCGTCGGTCGGCTGAAATCCTGGCCCGGCGGGAGATGGCCCGCAAGCGGTCGTGACCGGCTGCGCTTGCTGCGGCCGGATCGAGTTTCGCCCCCACCTCTCCTTCTGCCGCTGCGGCGGTCCGCTCGCGCCCGCAACGGTGGTTTCTCCACGTCAACGGAGTCGTCGGCCCGAAAGCCAGGCTGCTCGGTCCAAGAGGCAGGCGAAGCGGGAGCGCATCTTTGCGAGGGACGGCTATCGCTGCGTGGCCTGCGGGACGGAAGAAGACCTCACCCTCGACCATCGCATCCCCAGATCGCGCGGCGGTTCTGACGCGGAGGGCAACCTTCAGACCATGTGCCAGCGCTGCAACCAGGCCAAGGCGAATTCGATGCCTACCGAGTCGGTCGGTTCGGTTTAGGATCTCCCCGGTAATCGAGGTGGGGAGAGTCTTGTGCGGACGCGATTGGTTGTGTTCTTGGTTCTCGGGACCTGCATCCTGAGCGCGGGCATCGGGGCCGGGATCACGATGCTTGTCAAGGAAGGCCCTGAGGGGCCGCCCGGTCCGCAAGGCGAGCAGGGACCCCGGGGGGTTCAGGGCTACTCGGCTGACGAATACCAGGCCGAACAGGCGATGCAGGAAGTGCAGGATCTCGAATCGCGGCTCGGGGCCGTGGAAAGCGAAGTCGAAGATCTTGGCTTCGAACGGGGCTTCCTCGAAGGCGAAATCGAAGAAGTGAGCGGTGGCCTTCAGAACACCGAAAGGGCCGTGAGGGAAATGTGCTTCACCCTTGAATTCACCGGCTGCCCGTAGGTTCTTCCGTCCCGCGGCGGCGCCACACTGCGCCCCGCTTTGGAGACCTCAACCGCCGACGCGGTCCGCCTACGGCTCAAGGAAGACACGCCCTTCTGGGCGCAGAACTTCGCCTTCATCATCGACAAGACCGGGCGGAAGATCCCGCTGGTCGGCAAACCGGGGCAACTGGAGTTCGACCGGCAGCTAGAGGCTCAGCGGGCGGCCGGGAAGCCGATGCGGGCGCTCAACCTGAAGGCGCGGCAGGTCGGCATGTCGACCTGGACGCAGGCCAAGGCGATCCACCGCTGCACCCTGCGCGAGCGGTTCGATGCCCTGACGGTCGCCCATGATCGCGAGACCGGGGCGAAGCTCTACCGGATGGCGGAGACCATCTACGCGAACCTCCCCGATGACCCGGAGCTCAAGCCGGCCCTGGGACAGCATCGCCGGCAGCGGTTCCTCCACTTTGCCGGGGACGCGCTTTGGACCAGCGGCGAGGCCTTCCCCGATTCCCGCTACTTCGTTGACACCGCCGGCGAGTTCCAGGCCGGCCGCGGCGGTACCTACCGCTTGGTCCACGGCTCCGAGGTGGCCTTCTGGCCACAGATCATGTTGAAGCTCACCGCCTTGATGGCGGCCGTGCCCGACGACCCCGAGAGCCTGATCGCACTGGAGTCCACGGCCAACGGCTTCAACGAGTTCAAGGACATTTGGGACGACGCTGAAGAAGGCCGTAGCGACTACCTCGCCTTCTTCTGGCCGTGGTGGAGGGAGGACGAATACCGCCGTCCGTTCCTGAACGAGATGGAGCGCGAGCGCTTCCAGGTAGGCGACCCGCAGAACCCCTACGCCGAGGAAGAGCCCGAGCTGGTCAAGAACTTCGACCTGGACCTCGAGCAACTGAACTGGCGCCGCTACGTGATCGCCAACAAATGCGGCGGCGACATCCGCATCTTCCATCAGGAGTTCCCGTCCACCCCCGAAGAGGCATTCATCTCCACCGGCAAGAAGGTTTTCGACCCCTACCGGGTGGCCCAACTCGTGAAGACGGTCGAGCTAACGGACCCGAAGCTGGCGACCGAGGCGAATCCCGGCCCCCTGATCGGCGACCTTCAAGCGGCCGAGGAGCGGACCGAAGTTTCCTCTCGCGCCGGCGCCACGGTCCAGATTCCGACGAAGGCCGTATGGACGGCCAGGTTGCCGGGAGTCTCAAACCCGACCGCACCCTGGAGACTGTGGCTCGGTCGCTCTGAGCACGGAATGCCTAAGGCTCCTGAGGGCGAGTACATCGTCTTCTGCGACCCGTCCGGCGGGCAGATGGAGGAGACGGACGAACCGGACTTCCATGCGATAGAGGTCATCGATCACGCGACCGGAGATCAGGTGGCGGAGTACCGCAGCCGCGTCGACCCTGATCTGCTGTCCCTGGAGGTCCTGAAGGCGGCGCTGTTCTTCAACCAGGCGCAGATAGGCGTCGAGCGGACGGGCGGTTGGGGGCTCCCGATCCTCCGCTTCCTCTACCTCGACGCCCACTATCCCCACGTTTATCGATCCAAGCGTGTCGGGGCCTCAACCGAGAGCACCGAGCAGCGGCTTGGCTTCAGCACCGACGTACGGACCAAGCCGATCCTCGTCGCCGGGATGCAGGAGCTGATCCGGATCGAGAAAAGCGGTATCAAGTCGCGGGTGCTGGCGGGCGAGGTCCGAACCTACACCCAGACCGACGCGGGGAAGATGCAGGCCGAGCCAGGCAAATACGACGATTGCTTGATGGCCTACATGGGCGCCCAGCACCTGGCGCGGGAGCTGCCGCTGAAAGGCCGGTTCGAGGCGCCGACTCAGGCATCCGGCTTCGTGGTCGGCGGCCAAGGGGTCGGCGGCTACGACCCCCGTTACGCCTAACGTTACGTCCGCAGGGCGCGTCACCCTGCCGCCTGTTTGGGTCCACCCAAACAGCACACCTATGACGCTGACCCTCTGGATTCCGCCTTCGGCCCGCGAGAAAGCGGGGCCGCGCCTCGTCTGCACGGTGCCGGGCTGCACCCACCCGGGCTTCCCCCCAGAGCAGAAGGAACAGTGGCGCCGTCACGTCAAGGCCTGCTCGAAGAAGAACTTCGGCGAGATCGAACGGGAGATGGCCCGGCGTGAGGAGACCTACTTCACGAAACCGGCCGATCCCGAGAAGGCCGCCTACATACGAAAGCGAGGCGAGGTCTGATGGCCCGCAAGCTGATCGGGGACATCGTCCTCGCCCAGAACGAGGAGCTCGGCTTCTATCCGGGGGACGAAGCGGCGCACAGGGCCGCTCTCGCGCTTGCCGACCGCTTCGATGCCCCGACCATCATCGCCCTGACCAACGCTCTGACCTTCACCCAGGAGATGGGCGGCCAGTTCTGGGCGGTGACCCTGCGGGAGCGGGTGAACGAGGCGGGGGAGTTCGTTCCCGAGGACCAGTCCGGCGAGTACCAGACCGTGATGCTCCGCTTCGAGTACGAGAGTCGGGATGCCCGGATCGCCAAGGCGACCACGCCTCCCTCGCACGTCGGCGGGGTTCCGGTCAGCGACTTTGGGGAGGCGCCGACGAAGATCGAGGTCAAGGCGCCGCCTGTCACTGACGAGGAGCCGGAGAGCCTGCGAGACGAGATCGAGCGCGAAGTAGCGCAGGACGAGGAGCCCGCGATCGCGTGAGTTCCGCCCTCGCCAAGAAAGACGAACTCTCCGAGGACCAGAAACGGTGCCTCCAGATGGTCACCGACCGCTTCAACGCGGCCGACAAGCTTCACTCCCAACTGGTCCCTCGATGGAACAACTTCTACGGTCTGTCCCGTAACTGGCGGCGCCTCGCCTCCGCCCACCAGCAGGCGAGCAGCGAACGGGATCGAGACGTGGTGCAGCAGGAAATCCGCCGCCACTTCGGACAGGAGCTGTTCGTCCCCTACTGCTTCACGGTGATCGAGACCAACGTGCCGCGGGTGCTCTCGCGGACGCCTCGGTACAGGGGGCTGCCCTGTGGCTCCGACGTTCCGGCGGAGGCGTGTACAGCGCTCGAGCGGCTCTACGAACGCGACTCGGCTGCCATGAAGTACGAGCGAAAGCTTCAGGAAACGGCCCGCTCCGGCTTCCGCTACGGGCTCGGTGTCCAGAAGGACTACTGGGAAAAGAAAACCCGCGACGGCAAGAAGATCGAAAAGTACTTCTTCGAGAAAAAACAAAAAGTGGTCGACGACCAGATCGTCGTCTTCGAGGGCCCGCAGGTCGAGTCGGTTGACATCTACGACTTCTTCTGGGACCCCACCGCCCGGGACCTGGAGACCGCTTCCTACGTCATCCACCGGACCTGGCGCTCGGGCCAGTACATCAAGGACCGGGTGCAGGAAGGGCGGATGAACCGCGCCGAAGGCAAGGATCAGGGCTGGGTCGAGCTTGACCTTGAAGCCGTCGCCAAGATGGGTTCTGCCACGAAACGCGGCGAGGCGTGGGACGGCCGGCTGCAGGCTTCCGGTCTCGGCGGCTACGAAACTGAAGGCAACAGCCTCCACGAGGTCTGGGAGTGCCACGACCGCGATCAGGTCATCACGATCCTCGATCGCGAGCTGGTTGTGCAGGAGGACATCAACCCGTTCCTGCACGGCGACTTCCCGTTCCAGATCTTCCGGCCCACCATCGTCGAGCAGGAGTTCTGCGGAATCGGGGAGGTGGAGCCGATCGCCCACCTGCAGTGGGAGCTCAACACCCTTCGCGGGCAGCGGCGCGACGCGGCAACCCTCGCCCTCAACCGCGGCTACTTCTACCAGGTGGGCACTATCGACCCGTCCAAAATCGTGACGGGTCCCGGTGTCTTCAACCCGGTGTTCGCCAATCCCAGCGAGGTCATCCAGCCGATGCCCTTCATGGACCTCCCGCAGTCGGGAGAGTCGGAGGAGGCGGCGATCAAGGGCGATATCGAGCTCACGAGCGCAATGTCCGAAGCGGTAGTCGGTTCGGGCGGGGAAGAAACCGCCACCGGCACCCAGCTCGTACAGGCCGCCGCCAACCTGCGAATCAAGCAGAAGGCGAAGAACCTGCACGTCGACCTGCTTGTTCCCGAGGCCGCCCAGCGCAAGGCCCTCTACGAACAGTTCTACGTCAGCGAGGAACGCAACCAAGAGGTGCGGATCGAAACGCCCACCGGCTTCGCCTTCGTCGATGTCCCGGCTGAGCTGATGAGCGCGAACGTCGAAATGGTCCCAGTCGACGGCTCTACCGAAGCTGACGACCCCGCTCAGAAAAAGCACGACGCGATGGAACTTGCCAACTCGCTAGCTCCCTTCGCCGAACAGGTGAACGTGGGGGAGCTTGTGAAGTACATCCTCGGCGAGCACGGCATCGAAAACGCCGGTGACTGGATCAAAGAAGAACCGGCTGGCCCGGACGTGGGCGCCATCGTCGAGCGGATCGGCCAGGCGATGCGAGAGGCCGGTGTCGACGAAGCGGAGATCACGCAGATCCTCGAAGCCGCTCTTCAGTCCCACGAATCTGCGCAACCCGAAGAAGGGTCCGGCGAACAGCCCGGATCGGAATCCACGGCGGCGGCAGCCCCGGCGCCCGAACCCCAAGGAGCCTGAGATGGGAGCCAAAGCCAAGACCGCCAAACCGACCGCGAAAAAGGCCACGAAACGGACTGCTAAGCCGAGGGTCAAAGGTCAGTCGGTCCCGAACCACCGCTTCGAACCGGGCACCAAGGTCGGCATCTTCCCCGCGCACGAAGTCACCGTTGAGCGTGGCCTGGGCCGCGAGCCGATCGCGAGCCCGATCAAGACCGCCACCGTCAAAAAGGACGGGTCGCTCGAGGTCTCCGGACTCAAGAAGGGCATCTACCTCGCCACGGCGTTTGTCGAGAGCGAGGACCGCCATCGCTACGTCCAGTTCAGCGTGAAGTGAGATGAGCGCCAGCTTCAAACTCAGCGGCTCGACCTTCCCGGACGGGACTACGGTCAAGGCATACCCGGCCTCTAACTGGCCGACGCCGGCGCAGCCGTCCGGGGCGCCGATCGGCACTGCTGCGGCGGAAGGAACCGTCAGCGGATCCGCTGTGACGTTCAGCGGCCTTACTGCAGGTGTCGCTTACTGGGCGGCCGCAAAAGTCGGGACGACCTATCGCTACGTCGGATTCGAGGCGGGCGAGGATGTGGCCGATAGCGCCGACCATGCGACCAAAAATGACATCGAAATCATCAACCTCGGTACCGACTGGTCTGCGGGCGAACTTGTCAGCGCCCAGCTTGCCCACAACGTCGCCGGTCTGAGGATGAACCTCCTGCACGGCACCGCTGCCTCTCCCGTCACCGCCGCGCAGCCGACCGTGAAGGTGAGCCGGGTCGAAAAAGCCTCACGTGCAGCCATCGGCGCGATCACCGGAAACAACGCCGCGGATGGGGCTGCGGGCTTGTGCGCTGGGCACTTCTCCGCGAAGGGAGTTGCGGGGTCAGAGGGTCAGGCAATCGGCTTGTTCGGCAGCGCGATTAACGAATCGAGTTACGAAGGAGAAGACGGCCCGGATGCAGTCGGCCTCTACGGGATCGGGCGCACCACCGGGGGTTCCTCTTCACTTGCCTCCTGCTACGGCTTGGTCGCTTACGGCCGACGCGACGTAGCAACGGCTGTCGCCAACGGCGCAGAGATCGGTTGCCTCAACTACACGACGACTGCTGAGGCCTACAACCCCAACGGTTCGGGCAAGGCGCGAGGCATCTGGTTGGTGGCCGGCGGTGAAGCCGATTCAGGGGTCGGGATCACGATCAACAATCCCTTCGGCTTTCAGTTCGATGTCGGCATCGGGTTCGGGAGCACCGAAGTAAAAGGGAAGAAAGGCGGCGTCAAGTCCGCCTCGATCCGCGATGACTCGAGCTCGGAAAGGTCGATCCTGGTCAAGGGCGCCCATAGTAAGGCGGCCATCGCGGTTGCCTCAGGGGCCGGCCCAATCGTGGTCGGTACCGAAGAAGCTGCGAACGCGTCGGCCCTTCTGGAAGTCAACGGCGGAGCGGAAGCCAGAGACCCGCTCGCGGTGTTCAAGGTCACCGGGGAAAAATCCGCTCGGAGCCAGATCATCGCCAACGGCTCAGCGAATCTCGGTGCCTTTGTTTCCGGCGGCGCGAACGGGTTTGTTACCGGCAGTGTCGTAGGTGACACCGGCCTGCTCTTCACCGCCGGAAAGAACTTCTTCTTGGGCGCGGCAGCCAAAACCGCCGTCTTCCGTGCCAGTGAAACCGGCCTCGGGTTCTACGGCACCGCGCCGCAGGCAAAGGCAGAAGTGACCGGATCAAGGGGGGGCAACGCTGCGCTCGCATCGCTGCTGGAAAAACTGGCAACCGTGGGGTTGATTTCGAATGGGACGTCCGCATAAACATGGCCCGCAAAGCGCAGCCTAAGAAGCCGTCCGAGGCCGAGTTGGTCCCGCACAAGATCGTTGGGGAGCTGATCGGCAAGCGCCTCAACGAGCACGGAGACATCATCGGGGAAGAGGCGATGGGGCCAGTGGCCATCTTTGCGGCCAACTTCGGCAAGCTCCCGCAGCTCATCGATAAGGAGCTCGAGCGGGCTCGTGAGGCAGCAGAAGTGGAAGCCCGGGAGGGTCGCTGATGGCTTCCTTCGCTCTCGCCAACACCCCGTTCCCTGATGACACCGAGGTAGGCGCCTGGGACGCGACGGGTTTCTCGGTGCTGCCCACCAATGGTCCGCTTGGCGATGCTGTTACCACCGCTACCGCCAGCGGCCGGTCGGTCTCATTCACCGGCCTTAAAAACGCTACGCCCTATTTCGCAGCGGCGTTTGTTGACGGGAAGTGGCTCTGGAGGCGGTTCATGACCTCCGCCGCCTCCGAACCTGAAGCGTGGGAAAACGCGTTGGCCGGTCTTGGTCTTGCTGATCTGTCCGACGTCGCCGTCGGCTCGCCAGAGGCTGGGGACCTGATCGTCTTTGACGGCGCTAGCTGGGTTCGGGTCCCCAAGGGTCAGCCCGGCGAATCGATGATCTTTCACAAAGACGGGACCGTGACCCACGACCGGTCGATCATCTATGCCAAGGGCTGGGGCGTTACCGGTAACGAATCTGCCGGCGAAGGGGCAGCGGCCAATGAAGCTCTCGCGGCTGCGAGCGCCAGCCCGGCCGGTGCGGAGGTGAAGTTCCCCACGGGGACGATCCTTTGCGAGGAGACCGTCGAGAACCGCGCCCGCTGCTGGTTCAACGGATCGGGGCCTGGGACGGTGTTCAAGGCGGCGGCGGGGCTGAACGCTGACGTCATCTCAACTCTCGAAGCTGGCGCCGGAGGGCAAGACGAATGCATGTGGTCTCACTTCACGGTCGACGGCAACGGGACGAACAACACGGCCGGGCGGGGCTTGGTGATGGACTCCCGCAAGGGGCGGGCATGGGGCATCGCCGTCCACTACTCTTATGAAGACAACATCGTCCAGACGCGCAGCGCGGCCGAGCAGACCAAGGAGTACGGCGGCTCCGATTTCCACATCGACCGCTGGCTGGCTTGGGGCTCGAAGACCGGCAACGGCCTGACGATCGACTCGAACGATGTCGTCGTCGGGTCGGGAACCAGCATCTTCAACGCGAAAGCGAACTTCGAAAACACCGCCAAAGGCTCGGCGGTTGTCCTGAAGGGCGTCCATAGCTGGGGCGAATGCGAATACGGCTTCCGTTTCAAAGGCTCCTTCAGCGCGACCCAGTGCCAGTCCGAGGGGGCTACGAAAGCCCTTGTGCGATGCGAGGCTGGCGGCACCTGGACCGGGGGGCAGGTCTTCACCTCCACCTCCGCTCGCAATGTGCCGGGATTCGAAGTCACCGCCAACGCCGCCCGGATCGTCGTCATCGGCTGCGTGGGCAAAGAACTCGGCACCGGGGGAATGTTCCGAGCCTCCGCCGCCTCCGCAGGGTCCGGTTCGATCATCTCGAGCTGCACCTGCGATCAGGGCAACCTTTCTGGCGAACATCCCGTCTTTACGGCAGCCGAAGGATCGTCGTGGTCGGGCAACGTCAAGGTGGATGTTCGCTTCAAGGGGTCCGAAGTTATCGCTGGGGAAGCCTGGCCGGTCTACTCAGTTGTCGCAGCCAACGAACTGGTGATCGAGTCGGCCGCCGCCTACGTTCGAGTCACCGGCGCCACCGAAATCAAACGAGTGAAACCAACGTTCCCAGGACACGTCGTTCGGTTTCGAATGACCTCAACGGCTAAATGGCTCGACGGAGAAAACCTTCACATCGAAGGCAACTTCGAAGGCGGCCCCGACCGGATCATCACCGCCGAATGCGACGGCACCAACTGGATCGAGAGCGGGCGGAGCACTAACTGATGGCGACCCGCAGAACCCAGCCCTACCGCAAAGGCCGTGCCCGCACCCCCGGAGCCGCCCTGGCGGCAATGCTTCGTGGAGAACCGCTGTTGAGGCCCCATCCGATGGCGGCGAAACGGGAACTCAAGAAGCGCAGCCGCCTGAAACGCCCTTCCGTCCGGCGGTAGCCCCACACTGCGCGCCGACTGTTACGTGGAACCCTTACAGGACACCCCCGCACTCCCGATCGCCCTCTCGGACTCGGCGACTCGCCAGGTCGAGATCGGCGAAGAGGTCAAGGACCTACTGAAGCATCCCGGTTGGGAGCACCTGAAGGCCGGCACCGCCACCTACCAGCGGATGCTCACCGCGCAGCTGATGGGGGTCACTGGTAGTCCGGACGCTTCGAAGTTCAACGCCCTCACGGGCGAGATGAAAGGGGTCGCACAGATCGAGCCGATCGCCCGCGGCCTCATCGACGTAGGAGAGCAGGCCAGGGCGCAGATGCGTGAGGCCGAGATCAAGGAGGAGTCCTGATGGAGGCAAGCGTCGCAGGGATGCCGCCGGCAGCCGCCGACCAGCAGACCGTGCAGCCCACCGAGTCCGCAGTCCAGCCGACCGAGCCGGTCGCGCCTGAGCCGACCTCCCCGCAGGAGCCGGCCAAAGAGGGCATGGAAGGTGCTTTCGCCGAGATGAAAGCCTCCTTCGACCAGTTCATGGCGAGCCAGAACCCGGCCGAGGAGCCGAACCTGGCGACCGACCTTCTGTCCCATCTGGAGCAGGAGGCCGCCGGGGATGCCGGGCAGCAGGAGCCGGTGGCCCCGGAGCCCGGTGCGCCGGAGCCTCAGCAGGGGCTACAGAGCCCGGAAGCGCAGGCTGAGCTCGAGCAGGCAAAAGCGCTGATCGCGAGCGTGGTCCAAGAACAGGTCACCCCGCTCCAGCAGGAGCTCGCGGCCCGCGACATGAAAGCTCTGGCCGAGCGTTATCCGGACATCAACTCCAAAGAGATCCTGCCGGGGCTGACCACGCAGATCAACGAGCTGGTGGCGTTGACCGGAAACCACGACCTGATCTACAACGCTCAGGTCGTCGAGAGGCTTTACAAAGTGGTGAAAGCCGAGCAGGCGGACGCCGCAGCGGTACCGGCCGAGCAGGCCGCACAGACGGGAGCGTCGATCGAGACGCACGCGGGTCAGACCCAGGCGGGCAGCCCCTCCCTAGCAGACAACTACAAAGAAGCTGTCTACCAGCCGCCGAAACCTTCGGTCTTCGGCTGAGCATCTAGGACAGCCCGCCTAACAGGAGAACCCCAATGGCAATGGTCACGGGAGAGAGAAGGACCGACAACGTCGCGTCCGTTCAGCGTTACATCGACATCGCCCCCGACATCATCGCGCTTGAGCCCGAGGCTGCGCCCCTCACCGTCATCAGCCGTCGCTTCCGCGACGGCGGCAACACCAAAGCGACCGGCGATCCGAAATTTGCCTGGGTCGAAAGCGAGCGCGACACCCGCTGGGACGCGATCAACAAATCCGGCGGTTATGAAGCGAGCGGCACCGAACTCGTTGTCGACACCGAAGACATCTTCGCGGCCGGGCAGATCGTCCTGGTTCCGCGGACGGGCGAGGAGCTGTACGTCCTCAGCAAGCCCGGCTCGAGCAAAATCAAAGTGACCCGCGGCTTCTCCGGCACCACGGCGGCGGCTCTGAACGACAACGACTCACTCTTCGTGATCGGGGAAGTGTCCGAGGAGTTCGCCAAAGCGCCGACCCCGCGGTCCAAGAACCCGACCGAAGTGACCAACCTCACCGAGATCACCCGAACCTCGATCGAGGCGTCGGGGACCTGGATGAGCTCGCAGAATCAGACGAACCCGCACGACTGGGTCTACCAGCACCGCGAGCGCAACCGGGAACACCTGATCGACCTGGAGACGAAGGCGATCTTCGGTCACAAGGGCGAAACCACCGGTCCGGAAGGGCGCAAACTCCGCACCAGCGGGGGACTGCTCTCCTTCTACACCGAAAACAACCAGGATGCCGGCGGCACCCTCACCGAGGCTGAGTGGGAGTCCTTCGTACGGACGGTTTGCCGCTATGGCAGCAAGAAGACCGCGTTCGTCTCGCCGCTGGTCCTGTCGGTGATCAACAACTTCGCCGTCGGGCGGTTGCAGGTCATCCAGGCAGATCACGACACGACCTACGGGCTCAATGTAACCAAGTACATGAGCGCCCACGGCGAAATCAACCTCGTCAAGCACAACCTCCTGGAGGGATCGGTCTGGGGCGGCTACGCGATCGTGGTCGACTTCGAGCAGGCCGCGCCGAAGTGGAGGCCGCTGGCGGGAGGTCCCGGCGGCTCCCGCGAAACGAAGCTCCTGACCAACCGCCAAGAGAACGATCGCGACGGTCAGATGGACGAGATCCTGACCGAGGGCGGGTACCAGTTCCCGCAGCCGAAAAAGGGCGGCGTCCTGACCGGCGTCACCGGCTGAGACAGACAGGCGTAAGGGGCGGGCTCCGGCCCGCCCCGCCTACGAAAGGACACGATGAGCACCGCACTTTTCTTCAGCACGAATCCCGGAGAGACGGAGACCTCCGCGCAAGAGGTCACCTTCATCTCCAAGTGCCCGAATCAGGTGCTCACCCGTCGCAAGGCTCGCCACATCGAAGACGGCATCGGCGGCAAAAAAGTCGAGGGCTATGAGGAGTGGGTCCAGCGGCAGGAGGACATCAACGATGCCCGGCTGCTCCGGGGCGATGACCCCCTCCCGATCGACCGGACTCCCTGGAAGGTGGAGTTCGCGCACAACGTCTTCAAGACCGACGACTCGAAGCTCATCAGCTTCCTGCGAGACCACTGGCTCTTCAACAACCCGCGCGGTTTCTGGGAGATGGGAGCGGCCCCCGATGAGCCGCGCCCGACTATGGATCAGCAGATGACGGCCATCGCAGAGGCGGCGGCAATGGGCGACCTCGAGGGGGTCGAAGCAGTCATCGCCGAGGAGAACAACACCCACAAGCGCCCCTCCGTCCTCCAGGTCGCAGATGCGGCTCTAAAGAGGCTGAAGGAGATCGACTCCGAGCTGGAGTCTCCTGCGCCTTCCGGCAACGGAGGCGACTCATCAACTGCGGGCAGCTAACCACCCGCCTCAACGACTTCGCGGGCTTTAATCTCTCCGCGGAAGAGGCACGCGACCTGCTGAACGCGGGTCGTGACCGTTTCGCTCTGGAGTCAAAGTACCCCAGGAAACGGGCGAACCTCGGCCCGACGGTCGCCGGCCAGGCAATTTACGGCTGGCCCGAAGATTTCCTGCTGCCGCTCTCCGTTTCCCTGGGTCTAGGCGCCCACTTGGAACCTTCGGACCCCGACACCGTCCGCGAATACGAAACGGGAGCACTCAGGCTCGGGGCGGACCGCGTGTACTACGAGGACCCCGGCGAAGATGGGATTCGAAAGCTGGTCTTCTACCCCGCTCCTGTCGAAGGCCAGGCGGTGAATCTGCTCTACGTCTTCGCGCCAGAGCCGATGACCGAAGACTCCGACGAACCCTCCGAGTTTCCCCGCCCCTTTCACGAAGCCCTTATCCCTGCTGCGGCCGCCCAGTACTACGAGACGGTCGAGGACAATCCGGAACTCGCCCAGCGCAACTCCGAACAGCTCGATCTCTGGGTCGGCAAACTCGTTCGCTACGACAACCAGCGCCGCGGCGGGTCAGACCCGTTCATGGTCCCGATTCAGGGGATCTCAGCATGAGCCCGCCGCTGCGCACGATGATCGAGCAGGCGGACTTCTCGGCGGGCATGGCCCGCGACGTTGCCCCGCCCCTGACCTCTCCGGCCGGCGCGGTCGATCTCGTCAATGTGCTGCTGGACGAAGACGGCAGCGTCTACCGCCGTGGCGGATCGGTCTACAAGTCCCTCGGCGGACTCGGGGAAGACGGTCTCACGTGGCTTACTGACCTATATCTGAAGCCCGGACAGCGGACGATCGCTGCAAGCGAGACCGAGTTCGGCGCCCTAGCCAGCGACGATGTGACCTTCGGCTCCCTTGGCGGAACCGGGTTATCGGAACCGGCACAGTCCGCAGCGCTGCAGGACATCCTTTTTATCGGGGGCGGCTACCTCTACGGGGGCTCGCTAAAGAGCGCGACGTACAGCACCGGCACGATCAGCGTCACTAACGGCTCGACCACCGTTACGGGATCGGGGACGACCTGGAACACGCTGGTCGACGCCGGAATGCTGCTCCAGATCGGCAGCGAGCGTGTCTACGTGGTGGAACAGATCAACTCGACCACGCAGCTGACCCTTCGAGATCCCTACGAGGGTTCGACCGCGACCGGGACGGCCTACACGCTCGATCCGGTCTATCGCGTCGACGTCGCGGACCCCTACGAGGACTGGGACTTCGTCTGCGTTTGCGCCAACCGGATCGTGGTCGCCTCTGGCACGACCATCAAGTTCACCGAGATCAACAACCCGCATAGCTTCACCAACTATCTCGGGACGACGAACAGTCACAGCCTCCCGGAGGGAGCCGAGATCGTCGGGGTGGCGACCAGCGGTCAGACCGTCCTCATCTTCACGGTCCGGGGCATCTATACCCTGGACGGCCTTGCCCTCAGCATCACCGACGGCAACGGCAACCCCCAGCACCGCATCCAGCAGCTCTCCTCGGAGATCGTGCTGGCAGGGGCGCCGGGTCTTGCCGGGTCGGGCCAGCAGCTCGTAGTGCCTGCGACTGACGGCGTCTACCTGATGGACGGGATCAGTCAGCCGGTGCGGATCTCGCGGCCGATCGACCGTCTCTACCGACGGCGTGTCTCGAGCGGCTACAAGCTCGGGGGAGCGGCCGTCTACCGCAACCACTACCTGCTGCCCTTCCTCGATCGCTTCTCGGGGGAGGTCCGGGATCTCTTCGTCTGCCGTCTGGATCGGCCGCTCCGCTCGCGCGGGCAAGTCATCTACCCCTGGACTCGGTTCGATGGCGACGGGGGCGAGGTTCGGGCCTTCGCCGTCCGCAATACGGTCGGGGCCCGGCTTCCGCTGCTGTTGGGAGCTCAGCGTCGCTCACCTTCCCGCATCCTCGACTGCTCCGGGTTTTTCGAACCGACCCACGAAAACGAAGTCGATGCCGACGGCTCCGCGCATCAGCTGGATCTCATTACCCGCGACTACGAAACGGGGGCCGGAACGGAGAATGTGGTCCGCGAGCTGGTGTTGCGCTACGAACTCGTCGGCCAGCAGGAACCCGTCCTTAAAACGGCCCGGAGTGCTGGGGCGATCGAAGCCGGCTACGCACTTTGGGGCCAAGGCCTCTGGGGTGCGTTCAACTGGGCAGCTGAGGAAGCAGGAGCCTCCTTCGTGTCGCTCAGTGACGTGCCGGTCTCCGACGAACGTCAGATCCACAAGTGCCGGGTGAACAAGAAGGACCGCTACGCCCGCTTCCGCATCCGGAGCTACGGCCCCGCCGCCTACTGCGCCCTGCGGTCGATCAGCCTACGAGTGCGCCCGAGCGGCGCGACCAGGAGATAAGCGATGTCATTCGCGACCCCGAAAACCTTTGTCGAAGGCACGAGCGCCAAGGCGAGCGATGTCAACGAAAACTTCGATGCGATCGAGCAGGTGGTCAACGAACTCCTGGGTGCCGTGATGCCGGTCGGCACGCTCATCGCCACCGCACGTCCCTCGGCCCCGACCGGCTACCTGCTCTGCGAAGGCCAGGCGGTCTCGAGAACCAAATACGCCGGCCTCTTCGGTGCGATCGGCACCGCCTACGGAAAAGGCGACGGCTCCACTACTTTCAACCTCCCGGATCTGCGGGGGCGCGTTCCAGCCGGGGTGGATGGCGGCGCGGGTCGGTTGACGATTGGCCCGGGCAAACTCGGCAACGCCGGCGGCGATCAGCGCCTTCAGGGTCATACCCACGATCAGGGCAATCTCGTCACCGACACGCAGAACGCCCTTCACTCCCACCACGTCGACCAGCAGCCCGGGACCAGGCACGAAGGCTCGGGCTTCGCCTACGACGTAATGAACAGCACCCCCGGCTTCCACTACAACACCAGCGGCGACTTCGCCACGCACTCTCACAACATCAGCGGGCACACCGGCCTCACCGGTAGCGGGGGCTCGGAGAACCTTCCTCCTTACCTGATCGTGAATTGGGCGATCAAGACCTGATGGCCCTCGGCGGACTCAAGACCGAGGGGGATCTGAAGCGCTGGCTGGAACAGCAACTGGAAACCCCGGGCGTGCTTCCGCAGGCGCCAAAGCCTGCGATCTCCCTGACGAAGTCGGGAGTGCCGACCGACGCTGATTTCCCGAGCCCCCCCGGCAATGGGATTCTCGCCCTGGACACCACTGGGCCAACCCTCTACACCCGCGTCGCCGGCGAATGGAAAGCGCTCTAGATGGCGATGGGGCTCGGACAAGCAGGGCGGCCACGTAGGCCGAAAAAACCGGTCAGCGGCGGAGTGCCTGCGGCTGCTCCCAAAGCAGTGTCACCTCCTGATCCCTACGGGCTGACCCAGCCGCCTGCGATGTCATTTGATCCGGCCCTCGAGGCCCAGCGCCGGGCTGCGCAGCGAGGACTCGAAGACACCGAAGCTGACATCACGACTAAGCGCCACTTCGGCGAACGTGACATGAGCCTCGCTCTGCGCGGTATCCGCATCAACGCCTCACGCAAGCGGGCCGACACGAACCGGGAGTTCGGTCGGGGGGAGCAGCGGCTGGCGAACCAGGAAACTGATACGAAAACTGATGCTGGTCGACAGCAGGAGGACTTCCACACCCGGTTAGCAGACATCGGCCGCCAGTTCGCGGAGCTGGGCCAGCGACAGGGCGAAGGCGCAAACGCCGCCGGGGTCAACGACGCCGGCACGGCAGCGGCATCTGCAGCGGCTCGGGGCCGTAACCAGGTCATCGCAGAGGCGCCGATCCACACCGCCGAAGGTCGTCTGCAGGAGGACCTGATGACGACGCTCGACCGGATCGCGCAGGCCCATGGCAACCTCGAGTCCGACCGCGACCGCACGCTCAACCGCCTGACCCAGGATCGGGATATCCAGCGTCGGGAAGTCCACCGTGAAGCGGGACGCAGCCTGTTCGGCCTCGGTCGCGAAGAAGAACGGGCGAAGCGGGAGGGAGCGATCACGGATACCGATTTGCTGGAACAGGAGATCTTTGCTGCCCGCCAGAGCCACCCCGGCGCGTTTTCCAAAACCGGGCAGAAGAACGGCCAGACGGGCGGGGGTAATAACCGGTCCGCCCCGAAACCCGCCGTCGGTGGCGGAGCTCCCGCGAAAAGGAGGAGACGCTGATGCCGCGGCGCATTCCCACCGTAGGAACGAAACAGCTGCACAGCGCCCAGCTCTCGCCCCAGGAGAGGCGTCTGCTGCACAAGAGGGCCGCTGCCGCAAACCGTCGCGAGATGGCGCCAGTGCTTGCGGCTGACAGGGCGGCATTCGGCGGGATCAACCAGGACTATCGCCAGGAAGCCAGTTCGGTCCGCGGTGCTGCCCAGATGACGGAGGAGATGCTGTCTCAGGCCCTCGCGGGTCTGAAGGCCTCCGGGCTGAAGGGCAACTACCTCCGCCAGGCGATGAACGAGTTGACCTCCCGTCAGGGCGACGCGGCCGCCGCGATCCCGTTCCTGCTCTCCGACGCTCGCGAAGCCAAAGCTGACGCGACGGGGGAAGCGCGGCAGCAGCTCATCCAGGATCGAGCGGCGATGCAGCAGGGGGTCGCCCAGGACTTCAATTCATCGCTTGAGTCCGCCCGCGGCGATGCCTCTCAGGTGCTGAAGGAACAGCAGGAGAAACGCGAATCCGAATCCGAAGACCACGGGGGCCAGGGGATGTTTGACTCCAAGGACCTCCAGAACGCGAAGCTCGCCTTGCGGGACGCGCTGCAGACGTGGTCTGAAAATCCGACCGTCGAAGGACCCGACGGGGAGGACGTGCCGCTGCGCCAGCTCAACCCCCTGAAGACCCGCGCCGACTGGCTCCGGTTCGCCAACGGCCTCGACCACCAGTACTCCGGGTTCGGCCTCGCCGAAATCAACCATGTGATCCAGCAGCTTCTTACCGACCGACAGCGCCACGAACACGAAGGCCGCCTTCCGCAACCGGGGGTCCCCGGGCCTGGCCGGGGGTAGGCCGTGCCGACGTCGGGCGAAAAGTTCAGCGGGGGCTATAAGGGGACGCCGCGGCGGAGGCATCAGCGGGTCTCGCGACAGTCGGGGGGCACGTCCGGCGATCTTGCGATCCCGCACAAGACCAAGACCCCGGTCAAGGCCTACGACCCGGCGGCTCCCCGAACTCCGGTCCAGAAGGAGATCCGGCGCGAAAAGCACTTCCTGGCGCCCCTTCGCGACACGCTCCAGACGGCACTTACCGGTGGATACGACGCCGTCTACGGCGAGGGTGGCCAGCACATCTCCCAGGTGCAGGACGACCTCCGCCAGCGCTACGGGCAGGCCGGAGTCGACCTCGTCGAGAAAGCACTCGCCCAGCGAGACGCCGAAACCCAAAACCTGAAAGAGGACCCGATCGCCGAACTCGCAATCGGCACCCTCGCCACGGCAGGGGTCGGCGGGATCGCGAACCTCGTCCGGGGCGGTGGCACGGCTGCGCTCGCGGCTGCTGAGGCTCAGGCCGCGAAGGTTGGAGCAACGGAGGCGGCGAGCGAGGCAACTGGAGGAAGCGCACGAGCCGCACTTCAGGCCCTCATCAGAGGCGGAGCCTCCAAAGCTTCCCCCGTTACCCGGGCCATCCCGCAGAGTGTGAAAACCGCAGCAAAGGTGGCAGCTCGCGGGGCCTCCTATCCGGTCCGCCACCCGATCACCTCGCCTCTGGCGATCGAGGCCCCCGGAGCCCTGATCCACAAAGACCCCGGAGCCCTGGTCAAGGCATTGGAAGGCAAAGGGGTCTACGGCGATATCGCGGGCGGCCTCGCCGGCGCCGCGTCCCACATCTCCCCGGTCCTCGGCGAAGGCGTCTCACTGCCAGCGGCCGTGCTGCCTTCCGCCTACCTGACCGGCAAGGCGGGAGTGGAGGCCGCGAAAGGCGACTCTTCCGAGTTGAACAACCTCATCGCCGAATGGAAGCGGACGGGAATCCTGCCCGCGCTTGCCGAAGGCGACGTCGGCAGGGCCGCCCACAACCTCGGCGAGCATCCGCTGTACGGGCTGTTGGAAGGATCGGGTGCCGTCAATGCAGCGGGCCGGGTGGCAGGCGCCGGAGCTCGAGCGATCCCCGGAGCTGATCTCGCTTCCCTGGAGCGCAAGCCACTGCCTGTAGAGGGCACCGGCATCAACGTCCAGCGCGAGTACAGCCGGGACCTCTTCCGGCAGATGGGCCAGCGCGCCTATGACCGGAGTCCGATGGGCTTGCGTGTGAGGCCGGACACCTTTCGGGGCCGCCACTACCAGAAGGAGGCAGCCAACCGATTCGGCTCAGGGCAGGAGGCGATTCGCCGAGAGCACGCCCGCCAGGACATCCAGGCCCTCAAAGGCATCCTCCCCAAGAAGGGGCTGGTGAAGAGGCTCGACCGTAAGAGCGCGGAAGTGGTGAACCTCGCCGTTGAGCGGATCATCCAGAAGCCCGAGTCCTTCTTCAACGATCTCTCCGATTACAAGGACATGCTGGAAGCCGCGGCCAAGGAGACCCTTGACAACGGCAAACCTCGCCTCAACAAGCGAGAGCTTGCGGCTAACAGGGAGCTGGTGAAGCAGATCGAGGCGGGTATCAAGCGCGGGAACCCCGAGCACGTCGTTCATGCCGCCAACGCCTTCATCGACCTGCAGCAGCCGATCCTCGAAGAGCTGGTCGACCTCAAATTGCTGACGCCCGACCAGGCCGAGAAGGCCAGCGCGATTCCCTTCGCCCGGGTCCACATGGGGGCGGGACATCACGAGGAGCACGGCGTGGTCGATCTCAACGGTGAGCCACTGAGCTTGGAGGCGATCAAGGCGGAGATGGAGCGGCGTGGGGTGGAGGCGCCCGGCTTTCTCAGCCACCGAGCTCCCGCGAACTCGGACTTCTATCGCCCGTCCTTCGGCGGCGCCACTCTTGACAAGGGAAGCCGTACCGGCCAGGCGGTGGCCTCCGGAACGCAGATGGGCGGGATCGAGGGGATGGTCCGCCAGCTGCGCCGCTCCCGCGGTCTTGTCGATCGCGCCCGCGGCTGGAACGAGGCGATCAATCGCTTCGGCATTGAGGTCAAAGGCGTCGACACGATGGCCGAGGCGAAGCGGGTCATGGAGGATCCGGCGCGCTACGGCCTTGACCCCGGTATCAACCCGGTTCCGGTTCCTCGCCATCCGTTCGGAGCGAAGAAACGAGAGATGGAAGGGGCGCTCGAGCATCAAAGCCCGGCGCTCGCGGACGACGCCGCCTCGGCGGTCATCGCCAACGGCCTCGACCAGGGCCTCAAGGGCACCCTCCCTGACGACGCGAAAATCATCTTCTTCCCGGAGAAGGTCGCGAAAGAGCTGCGAGCAGACGCGACTCCGAGCGGGGAGGGGCTGAAGGCGGCACAGGCCGCGACGACTGCTTTCAAGCGCGCGGTGCTCCCCTTCAGCCCGAGCTTCTACGTCGGCAACACCTTCGACAACCTGATCCGCACGACGCTGGCCGGAATCAACCCGGCTCATTTCGCGGTTGGCGCCAAGGTCGCCCACCAGATGGACCAGGAGCAGCGGGCGCAGGTTCTCGCCGGCGCCCACTTCAGCTCGGTCGATGCCCTTGCCCCCCACCGCAGCGTTGAGGCGGTTGTCACCGGATACGACCCGCTCTCGAAGAGCGTCCGCCAGTTCGCCGAGTGGTCGCGGAAACACGGGTGGAAACAGGCGGCTGTCAAAGCGGCGCCCAAAGTCCTCAGCAAGGCATCGCACTACCTGCTTGCGGCGAACGCTCTGCTCACCGAGACGCTGCCGCAGTACGGAGTGCTGGGCAAGGTTGCCTTGAAAGAGATGCGGAAGACCCAGGGGTCATGGACCAAGGCGATCACCCATCTGGACGAGGCCTCGCAGGATTTCGCGAAAGGCCTCCACGACCCGGATAAGGTGATCCGCCTCCAGAAGGACTTGGAGGCCGTCTACGGCAACTACACCCGGATGTCTCCCGGCGCTCGCAAGGTTCTCTCCACGATCACGCCGTTCTGGACCTGGATGCGGGCGGCCTACACGTACGTCTTCTGGAACATGCCGGCGCATCACTCGGTAGCCACCGGCCTGCTCGCCGCGACCGCCAACGCGACCCGAGCCGAGCGCGAACAGTGGGGGCTCAACCGCGAAGGCGACAAACCGGTCCCGACCTATTACCAGGGCATCCCCCTTCCAGACGGTGGAGTCATCCCGCTCGCCAACTACAACAGCTTCGACTTCGCCTCCGATCCCCTGGACGCTCTGGCCCGACTCCCGTTCCCTCAGATCAGGAACGTGGCCGAAGCCCTCGCCGGGCGGGACTGGAAAGGGGAGGAAATCAAGGGCGGAGACGGCGACCGACTCGCGGCCGCTACGTGGGCGGCGGCCGGGGCGTTCGTTCCCTTCGTCAACACCCTCACCGAAGAAGAGGAAGGGCACAAGGTATTCGCTCCGCATCTCTCCCTGCCACACAAGGTGAGCGCCGAGAAAGTTGCCAAGTCGCGGGAGGAGTGGGAACAGATCTCGGTCCCCGTCGAAGGATCGTCCGGCGGGTCGTCCTCCAGCGCAGGCGGCGTCGACTACGGCCGTGTCTTCAGTGGCGGCGGCGGTTCGTCCGTGGACTACTCGAAGGTGTTCTCAGGCGGATGACCTACAGGGCCGGACCAAATTCAGCGACGGCCCACAGGCCCATCCACACGAGCACCGCAATGGCGCCGATCAGTGCCAGCGCTTTGATCCACAACGGCGTATCGATGTCTCCCCACATAGGGAGTAAGGGTAGCGCGGCCTGATGCCCACGAGCAAATTCAGCAAGGGCTACAAGAAGAAGCCGGGTTCAACTCCGCCGCAGGGACCTCCCCCGGCTCCTCCGAGTCACAGCGGCGGGACCTCCGGGGACCTCTCGATTCCCGGCTACACCCCTTCGACTCCGACCACGCCCTACAACCCGAGCGCACCCCCGACTCCGGTCCAGCAGCAGATCCGGCACAAACGGGCGACGCCTTCCACCTCTACCGCCAACCCGCTCGCGGACCAGTACCTGCTCTCCCGCCTGGTCGACCTCGTAACCCCCGGCCCCACGGCCGCTGAGATCGCTCAGGCCGCCTCCACCCTCGGAGTGAAGCCGAAGGCCCTCAGCGCGGGAGTGTCTAGCGCTGCTGGGGGTGTGAGCGCCGGGATCAAAGAGCTGGGACGAGACGTAGCCGAAGGCGTGAAAGAGGCGACGAAGCTTCCGGACCACCGGGTCGTGCGCGCCTTCGGTCACAAAACGCTCGGGACCCCAACCCTTCGTCAGGTCTCCCAGGCTTACGACAAGGGCCAACTGGGGGTCAACCGGAAAGGCAAGCTGACGGTGCCCGCGACGAGACACGCCGCGCAAGGTCTTGCCGCTGCTCGGAAGGAGTATCGGACGAGAGCCGTACCCCACGTCAGCGGTGTCCCGAACGAAGACCAGAGGCGCTTCGCCATCTCGCTCTCCAAGCACTCAAAGCTCCCCCTGAAGCTAGCGGCTGAATGGGCACTCCAGGAGGGCGGCGGCTGGGGCTCAGATGGAGTCAGTGGAGGTGAAGCCGGAGAACAGAACTGGCTCGGCGTCGGCTATCCCGGGGAACCGACGGCCATGAGCCGGTCCCACTATTTCAACGGCGTCACTCCCGAGCAGGCCGGTAAGAACACCGCCCTCTGGCTTGAAGGAAAGATCGGCGGGGAGTTCGACTACCACGCCGCCGATTCGATCATCGGCATCTCACGCCTAGCCAAGAGCGGGGCGTCGGAAGAAGAGATCCGCCGATACATCGAAGGACCGTCGGCTTGGGGTACCGGGCAAATATCTCAGTCGGGAGTGACCGTGTCCGGGGGCAAGGCTCCGCCTGCGATTACGCAACAACTCCAGGCGGCATCCCGCTTGGCCGCCAGCCTCGGTATTCCGACGCACCAAGCAAAGAACGCCGAGCCCGAAAAGCCGCCGTGGCTACTGGCGGGTGGCCCGAAGAACGTCAAGCACGCAGTCGAAGTTGTCGGCAAGGAGCCACTGAAGAAGTGGTTGAAGCCGACGAACTCCGGAACGGCTGGCTATTGGCGGAACATCGCGACGCTCAACCCGGTGTTCGCGGGCCAGCTTGTCAAGTTGGCAAAGGCCACGGGGGAACCGATCGTCGTCACTAGCGGCTACCGATCCACGGAGGATCAGGAAGCCATCGATCCGGGAACCAACCCGGCGGCGCCCCCCGGCTATTCAGCACATCAATTCGGCATGGCAGCCGACACCGAAATGTCCCAGCGACAGGCGGAACTCGCACCCCAGTTCGGGCTTGAGCATGGCGCAGCCGGTCCGGGCGTGGCTGACCCGCCACATACGGAGCTAACCGACATGGGGCTCATCAAGAAGGCGATGCAGTACGGACCGATCCGATCCGGCTACGCACCTGACGGGTGGCAGTCGGTTGGTGATTTGGGAAGTTTCACGGCTCCGGCGAATCTCGCTGAAGGCGGGGAAAGCTACGGCGGAGGGGCGGCTACCGGTGCGGCGATAGGCGGTGCGCTACCGACTGCAAGCGGCGGCGGCGCGCCCAGCGTGGCCGCTCAGAAGAAGCAGGGGATCGCCCCGGCCGTCTCATTGGGTCAGGTCCCCATCAGCTCTCTGCTCGACGTCCACTCCCCGCTCCCGCGGGCATTCCAACAGTTCGAGCTAGGCGAAGCGCCTGAAGAAGAAGGATCGGGGGTAGACGAAGGCACCATCGCTCGCATCCTCAGGGGGAGGCGGCGGTAATGAACGGAGACGACATGGCAGCCACCGTCGCGGAAACCCAGCGGAACGCCCGCGAGATCGAAAAGCTGCGGGAACGCAACCACGAATACGGCAACGTCTTGCAGGAGTTGAAGGTGCTCGTAGGCGGGGTGGACCAGAAGCTCGACGCGACCCATACTTCCGTCAAGGGGCGGATCGCCGAGTTGCGGGCCGAGGTTAAGGAAGATCTGACGGAAATCAAAGTCCAGACCAAGGAGACGAACGGCCGCGTCACCGAGGGGGAACGGCAGATCTCGCGGCTCCAGGGGGGGTTGGCGATGATCGCCGTTGGTCTCCCCATCATTACGGGCTTGGCCTTCTTCACCCTTGAACGGGTGTAAGGCTCGACCCTTACAGTCCGTCCGGTGAGGGGCGCACACTGCCGCCCCATGACTTCGAAGAAAGCGGTTCACCGGCCCCTGTCTCTGCACTCCCCGAAGCTCCGCGGCGATGACGTTCACGCCCTCCAGAGCTCGATCAACAAGCAGTACGACCACTTCAAAATCGATCGGGAGATTGAGGTCGACGGGGTGCTGGGAGGCGAGACTTTCGACACGGCCGAGGAGATCGCAACTTGCCTCGGAGTCGTCGGCGAGGGCCAGTCCAAGCTGAAGCGCCACACCATCTCCGAGGCCACGCAGAAGCTGATCCGGGGTCGGGACCTGACCGACGAGGAGAAGCAGGCTCAGGCCCGTCGGCAGAGGTACCGCACGACGCTCCGCAAGCGCTACGACAAGTCCCCCGGCGAGAAGGCGATCGCTAAGGCAATGGACTTGGTCGGCGTCCATGAGCAGCCGGCGGGGTCGAACCTCGGACCCGTGGTCACCAAGATGGAGGAGTTCACGGGCTACGACGTTCCGCCAGGCGTTTACTGGTGCGGGTGTTGCGCCTGCTGGATTGTCGTCCACCTAGGAGGGGCGCGCATCCCGAATCGAATCCGTCTCGGCTTCGCGCCCTACATCACTGCCGACGCTCTCGCGCACACCAACGGCCTGAAGGCGGTCAGTGTCCATAAGGCCCGTCCGGGCGATCTTGGTTCCCTTTGGGACGGCGAGCACGTCGTCACGGTCCGCGAGCCGGTCAAGCCCGGCGACACGATGGTCAAGACGATCGAGGGGAACACTTCCGCCTCCAACGGGTCCCAGTCCAACGGCGGCGAGGTCGCGCTGAAGGAACGGCCGATCGGGGACTTCGACCGCGGCATCGTCGCCCGACCGGATTGGAGCTGAGATGGCATCTGAGACTAGAAGCGGCGAGCAGTCAGGATCGCCGGTAGGCCGGCAGTTCAAGGTCGAGCGCGTCATCGAGGAGTACGTGCCCGGAGGAGCTGCCTATTGGCTGGTCTGTGCCGACGAAAAGCCGCTTGAGCCTCTGGTCGAGGGGCAGATCCTCGAGGTCGTGAAGGGACCCGATTCGTGAAGGCGATCGCCAAGCTGCTCTACAACGACCCGGTCGTCTGTCTGGGCGTCCTGACGGGAGGGCTCGGTGCTCTGGCCATGTCGGGCCTGATTCCGGGCTGGGTTCCGGTGGCCGAGGTTGCCGCTGCCACGCCCGTCACGCGGTACTTCACGCGCCCCGACAAGCCGCGTCGATAGCGGGTCGGCCACATCGGCCTAGCAGCCGACCCAACGAAGACTCTAGACCGATCAGCCCGTATCGGGATATGATCGACCTCGTTCCGTAAAACGCCCCCGCGTCGAAAGGGTAGATCCGACCGGGGGCATGGCACAGGAGGTATCAGCTCCCATGCGTTTCGAAACCTATAGGGGGAACCCGCTCGAATGGAGCGAGAGTCCGCGAGTAGTACCGGCCCCGCCTGGCCGTAGGGCCGGCGCCGGATCTCAGGTGCTCTTGGTGAAGGAGATCGCCGCAATGACGCTGGGAACGCTGCCGAGCTTCAAAATACTCACCTCCCTTCGTAGGCCGATGGACGAGCCCGTGAAGCATGGGCGGGGAGGCGGACGGCAGCGTGGGTAAAGCAACGACGCGCCTCCCGCTAGGGGCAGATCCACGAATCCTCAAGCTCCTGAGCAATCCGTTTCGCTACAAGGTCTTCTCGAAGCTCGGCGAACGACCCTGGAGCGCCACGCAGCTTGCGCCCGTCCTGGGCGAGACGCCGGAACGTGTCCGCGAAGAGATCCGCGTACTCCGGAAGGAAGGTCTGGCGGAGCTAGTAAGAACGGAGGCCGGCCCGGACGGAGGACGGGTCCACCTGTACAGGGCGGAGCGTTTCTACTTCACCGAGGAGGAATGGGCCGCGCTCCCGGAGGAGGTCCGGACCACCGGAAGCTTCGCGTTGCTCCATCTCATGTTCGCTGAAGCCTTGAACGCGTTGGAGAGCGGCACCCTCGAGTCGCGCTCGGACCGCGTGCTCGCCCGCTACCCGGCTTCAACTGACGCCGAGGGGGCAAAGCAGATCGAAGAGATCATGGTCCGCGCCCTCGAAGAAGTTGAAGCGGCCGTCACCGAAAGCCTAAGCCGGTGCGCTGAGGGAGAGGAGGCGCCGATCCGCTTGATGACGAGCTTCATGTCGATCCCGGTCGACGAGAGTGGCGGGGTAATTTCCCCCCCTTGACGACCTTCATCTTCACCTGTTGACTGCGCGAAAGGTTGTTCCCAATGGAGCAATTTGAAGCAAACAGAACAGGGGAGAGCGGGTGGCAGACGAAAGCCGGGCGCCGGCGCTGATATTCGGGGAGAAGGTCGAGCGGGTCCGGGAGAATCTAGAAGCGGGCGCCTACTACGCGCTCTGGAGCCTCTACGAACTGGACCCCGTCAATGAGCCGAGGGAGTTCAGGAGGGCGAGGCTTTCCCTCGACCGTTCCCTTTCCCGCCCCGGCGACCGGCAACTCGAGCAGCCGGGAGAGGAAGATCGGCCTCCGCTGAAATTGCTTCCAGGGCCTGAAGGTTCTTGATGGCCGCGTCGAAGCCACCGATCTCGTCGTCGGAGGGATCGAAGAGACGCCGAGCCTGCCACATGCGGTACTCCGCGAAGGTCTCTGGCTCGATTAGGAGGGCAGCGGCCACGAACTCGATCAGTCCGATGCTCGGTTTCGCCCCTTCGGAGAGCACCGGGTGGAGGACTCCCATTGAGCGTGGATCGTCCGAATGCCGTTCGCCCCTCCGGATCAGCTCCCGTCGACTGATGCCCTCTGCGTCAAGCAGCATCTGGACGGTCTCGCGAAACGGCTTGATGCTCCTCATTGCTCCCTTCCTCTCCCCGCGATCTCGGTCGAACCTGCCCCACCGGAGCAAGAACCTAACGCAAATTGCACCGCTAGCGCTAGCGCTTGTACTTGTTTCCGTCTGACGGGTCTGATTCAGTCGTAGCTGTCATATGTCACCCAAACACGTAACATCCCTCAGCGACCTCCTTCTGTCACGCGACCGGACGGGCCAATGGCTCGCAAGGGAGTTGGACACCACCGAATCCACGGTCTCTAAGTGGCGGCGCGGGCTGGTTCCGAGCAAGACGAATCGGGAGCGGATCTACGCGAAGCTGGAGGCCACCGAATCTGAGATCGCCCTGCTCGGCTGGGAGAAGGAGCCGGCGGGTGTCTGATCAAGCCCCGGATCCCATGGCGATGCTCGAAGTGATCGAGGAGTCGCGCCAAAGGGCGATGGCCCAGCGAGACGCTGCTGTTGAGCACATGGCATCTGCTGCCGTGTCCGCCCTGGTAGCCGGTGAAGACATTCGTCGAATTGCCAAGGCGTGCGGCTTCGATCTGGAGGCCCCTCCTGTCGTTCGGACCGAGTCGGGAGGCAGCTTTTTCGCCATCTCGTGGGGGGTGAAGAGCGAATCGCAGGTAGAGCGCTTCGCTCAGTGGCTCGGTGAAGCGGTGCGAAACATGGCGCTGGCGAAGATCGGTGAGAACGGAATCGAGACTGCCGTTCCGGAGGTCCCCAATGCCTGACACGCAGCAGAAAGACCTTCAAGCTTCGGCGAACGTGGGCGGAGCGGGTCGGCCCACGGACCCGTCCAGCGTCACGCCGGAGGTCTCCGGGAAACAGTCCTCTTCCCTTCCCGGGACCACCGCGCAGGCCGACTCCGGACCGGACTCTCCCCAGATCAACGGTCCGGAGTCGCCTGCGCCCTTTTCAACCTCTGACCTCGCGGTGCCGGAGGACCAGCGGATCTACCAAGCACTGACGGCTGCCGACGAGCGACAGATCATCGCCGAGATCGAGGGCCGGGCCCTTGGGGCGATGGTCTACTCGTTCCCCAGCGAAGGCGGTAAGGCGACTGGCCTCTCATGGAAGGGTGTCCAGGAGGCCGTCCGCCAGATGAATACCCGGCAGATGGGCCGGATCAAGATCGCCAGCGAGCCCATCCCGAGCTTCGAGGAGATCGCGGTCGATGTCGACACCGGTAAGCGGAACGACGACGGGCAGCCGATCAAGGAAGCGCGCCGAGCGATGAGATGCACCGTCTACGGAATTGACGAGGTCTACGGCTCGGCTCGCTTCGGCACTGCCACTCAGCTTCGCGACTTCAAGTCGAAAAAGAAAGACAAGAAGGGGAACCCGATCTGGTTCTCCGACTCCTTCGCCGACGCGAAGGCATTGTCGAAGGCTCAGCGCAACGCGATGGAGGGGATGCTGCCGCTGGAGCTCGTGGAAGAGCTGAAAGCCGCGTACATCGGGAAGGGCTCCGTCGAATACATCAACGCCGTTGCGGTCGACGCGACTGACATGCCGCCGGCACTTGACGACGATCGGGCCAAAGCCCTCGGAGATGAGATCCGGAAGCTTTACGCCGACTTCAAGAAGATCCACCCGGACGGGATGAAGGCGATGCCGCCGGCCGAGTTCAATCGCTACTTCGTCGCCGCGCAGCACTCCCACGAGCGGCTTGAGGACTTCAAGTCCCACATGGAGCAGCGCGTCGAGGAGGCCCAAACGAAGGCCAAGGGGAAGGCCGATGCCTGAGACCGTCGTCCTGGCCGGGATGGTCGTGCTCGGCTTCCTGGTCCTCTACGCCGAGATCCGACTTGAGCGCTTCCGCACCCAGAGGCGTGAGGATCGGGTCGCCGCCGAAGAACGGGCGATTGAGCGAGGCGAGTTCCGATGACGGCAGTCGTCGCCGCCCGTGACTACCGGACCTTCCCGCCCGTGGCAGAGAACATCGACCGGCCCGACACGCTCTCCCAGACTCTCCTCGCCAAGCACGACAAGTGCCCCCGCTCCGCCTACCTGATGCGGAAATACAAGACCGGCTCTGTGGAGATGGACCGGGGGACTGCCTTCCACGAGGTGCCCGAGCGAGCGACCGCCCTGATGCTTGAACAGGAACCACCCGAGACTACGATTCCCGGTGAGGTATGCCGCGAGCTTGCCGATGCCGTGATGGCCGAGAGAACTGATCTGGTTCTTCCAGCAGAGGAGCAAGACGCCGTCCGTGCGATGGCCTGGAACTGGGGCGAGTCATGGACGGTCGACCCCGAGACCTTCATCGGTACTGAGGTACCGCTCGAGGTCGAAATCGGCGGCTGGATCGTCACCTGCAAAGTGGACTTGATCGAAGGGATCGGCTCCTCGATCCACATCTATGACTACAAGACCGGCCTCAACATCCGCAAGCGGGAGGAGATTCAGCGCGGCTTCCAGGGCAAGCTCTACGGGCTGGCGGTTCTCTTCGGCGTCCACCGTGAGACCGGGTTGAGCCTCGGCGCCGGCATCGAAGATGTCTGGTTCTACGAGACCTACCCGCGTTACCGCGACAAGGACTCTGGCGGACTGATCAAAAAGGAAGGCGTCTGGACTCGCACGGAACTTGCCGAGTTCCGGACTGCGTTGGAGCGGAACATCGAACGCTTCAACGAATCGCTGGAAACGGGCGACTGGCCGGCCCGCGACGGTTCGTGGTGCTCCGAGTGTCCGGCCCAGGCCGAGTGCCCGATCCCCGCGCACCTTCGCGCCGCGGAGGAGATCACCTCCGTTTCCGAGGCGCAGGATGCCTTCTCGCGGAAGATGGCCTTAGAACGGGAGAGCCGTCGGCTGCAGGGCGGTCTGCGCGGCTTCGTCCAGAGCAACGGCCCGATCTACGTCGGCGACTACGCCTTCGATGCGACCGTCACCCAGGGGAACGAAGTCAAGGACTGGGGCGAGCTGATCGTCGCCCTCACCCGCACCAGCGAGATCGGGGCGCCGTTCGAGATCACCGATCACGTGCGGGTCAAGCGGTCCACGAAGTTCGCCAAGCGCAAACAAACCGAGGAGGAGATCAATGCAGCGTGATCCGGTAGTCGAGCGGCGAAGCGAATCCTGGGTGGCAGTTCCAGGGGAAAGCCTGTCCGGCTCGAGGTCAGACCTGGAGCTACGGCCCGGAGCAGACGAGGGCAAGGTTCGCGTGAAGGCAAGTGCTCTCCTAGACAGCGAGGTTGAGATCGACAAGCTCCGTGAGGGTCTCGACGAGATCGAGAGGGAGCACCAGCGATGACCGGACTCTCCGTTGACATCCCGGTCTTGGAGGTAATGGCCCTCGTCAAGCGCCTTGATGGCCACGGAGGTATGTCCGCTGCCGAGTGCGATGCGGCCCAGCGCGGACACGAGCGATTGAAGGCGGTCCTAGCCGGCCGGTCGATTTCCTACGAGTCCGGGATCGAGACCATCGCCGAGTCGCTGGTCGGCGAGGTCGTCCGGGTCGAAAAGAACGACGGCCGGGTCTACGAAGGCGAGCTGGAGAAGCTAGTCGGATTCCGCACTGCCGTCGTCAAAGATGAGCCGTTCTCCCATCCCGTGAACTTGTCGATGGTGCGGTCGATCGAGCCGGTGCGGGCGGAGGTGGCGGCGTGAATCGACTGGAGTGGGCGCAGAAGACCTACATGGTGGACTGCCAATGCACCAACTGCGGGCACAACGGGCCGATGACTCTGCCGTTCGGAACGAAGGTACCTACGCCCGGCTCAAGCGGCTCGGCCTGTCCGACCTGCGGTTGCCTGACCCTGATCTCGAAACCGAATGCGAGACCGAGGCTCTGATGGGCGTCCTCCTCCAGGGCAACTTCGGTTGCTTCCGAACCGTGGAGCTGACCAAGGCGCAGTTCGCCGCCCACCCCGAAGTTCGTCGCTCGCGACGCTGGGTTGAGCTGCGGGTCCGAGAAGGACTGCCTTCCCGGATGGACCGTAATCGTCGTATGTTCCCTCTCGACGAGGGCCTGGCCTGGTTAAAGGACCACGGCTGGCTAGGAAGAGAGAAGGGAGCAGCCTGATGCCGAAGAAGCCGACTACTCGGCTCGGAGTCAAGAAACGGGGGAAGCGCTGGCAGGCACGGCCCTACATCCCCGGAGCCGGCCACAAGTGGGCCGGGACTCACGACACGAAGGAGGAAGCGATCGAAGCGGCCGAAACCAAGATCGCAGAGTTCCACACGCGGCCGCCTCGGCAAGAGACGATCACCTCGTTCTCCAAGCGGTGGATCCGGGACTACCCTCGTCCGAAGGACTCGACCAACGACAACTACAAAGGGGCGGCAAAGCGTTTTCGCGAACGGGTCGACCCGAAGGACAAGCGCAAGCTCCACGAGTACACGGTCCCCGAGGCACTCGCTTATGCCCGCGACCATCGCCAGGACGCCGCACCGCTACGGACGATGTATTCCGACGCCCGGCGAGAGGGGCTTGTCAAAGAGATCCCTTTTGCAGAACTTGGCATCCCGAAGAGCAAGGGGCGCAAGGGCATCATCGCTATCACTGAGGAGGAGCTGGACCTGCTGGTCGAAATCGCTCTTTCCGAGCACGGCAAGTTCGGGCCCCGGTTCGCAGCGATCATCGAGTGGGCGGCTGACACCACCATGCGGCCCGGCGAGATCTTCGGCCTCGATCGTCCAGACCTGAACCTAAAGGCGGGCAATTGCCGGATCGAGCGCCAGTTCCACAAGCGACGGATTCAGCTACCGAAGAACGGGAAGACTCGCGTCCTGCCGTTCATTCCGCCTCGTGCGGAGCGGGCCATCCGGGCCATGCCCCGCCTGATGCCACCGACGATCTGTCCCGAGACTGAAAACGAGATCCTCTTCCCCGGCAAGAAGGGTCAGCGGATCACGGCGGGTGCGTTGTCCGGCTACTGGGCGCCGGTCCGATCGGCGTTCGAAGCGAGCCTCGATCCGATGCGGCGTGCTGAACTCAGGGTCGCCCGCGATCCCGAGTCGCCCGAAATGGATTTCTACGAGCTCCGGCACTACGGGGCCACGCAGATGGCCGAGCGGGGGATCGAAGACTGGGTCGGTGCAGTGATGATGGGGCAGGAAGATGGCGGCAAGCTCTTCCGCGATACCTACAGTCACCCGTCTCACAAGGTTGCAGCCGAGCGGCTGCGCGAGGCGTACCGCGATACCCCCGGCGTTTCACGCTTGGCGCCTGCAGCGAATGACCGGGAGGTGGCCTTCGGTGCCTGACGCCGGACGCAATCTCGGAGCAGGCAACGCCGCCAGTCCGCTCTACAAGCCAGGTTTCGCACTTGAGCGAACCCACCCCCGGAGCTTCTTAGGCGGCTGCGAGCCGCCTAAGCGCTAGGCGCTCGACCAGTTCCGCTCCTCGCTCCGCGCCGTCGTTTTCTCGCCCCCAGGTAGCGATTTCCTGTGCCCTT
>Ga0070685_10000129_pt1 | contig 48224 bp, 14 predicted proteins | sample KBSS13LmetaG_FD_65651 | JGI IMG/M metagenome (GOLD analysis project Ga0070685, IMG submission 65651) | Switchgrass rhizosphere microbial communities from Kellogg Biological Station, Michigan, USA - KBS S1-3L metaG | ecosystem: Host-associated > Plants > Roots > Rhizosphere ...
GTCTCGCGGCCGCGCTCCCCGGGCACCAGCGGGGGGAGGATCAGCTCCTCGCCGCGCCGTGCCCCGGCCGCGCGCGCCGCCAGCCCCGCGACCGTCGGCTCCTCGAAGAGCGCCCGCAGCGGCAGGTCGATGCCGAAGGCGCGGCGGATGCGCCCCATCACCTGCGTGGCGCGCAGCGAGTGGCCGCCCACGTCGAAGAAGTTGTCGTGCGCGCCGGGGCGCACGCTCAGCACCGCCTCCCACGCGTCGGCAACGAGCCGCTCGGCGGGCGTACGGGGCGGGACGTGCGCCCCGGCGGCGACGGCCTCGGCCTCGGGAAGGGAGCGGCGGTCCACCTTGCCGCTGGGGGTGAGCGGGAGCGCCTCCATCACCCGCCACGCGGCCGGCACCATGTACTCCGGCAGCCGGCCGGCCAGGTGCGCCCGGAGCGCGGGCACCGACACCTCCGCCCCCGCCGCGGGAACCACGTACGCCGCCAGCCGCTTCGCCGCGCCCTCGTCGCGCGCGACCACGGCGGCCTGGACGACGGACGGGTGCTCCGTCAGCGCCGCCTCGATCTCCCCCGGCTCCACGCGGAAGCCGCGCACCTTCACCTGGAAGTCGGTGCGCCCGATGTACTCCAGCACGGCGGCGCCCGCGTGCAGCCGCTGGACCCGCGCGGAGTCCAGCGCGCTTCCGCACTCCCGCACTCCCGCGCTCGCGGTTTCCTTCCACCGCACCCGGTCGCCCGTGCGGTACAGGCGCGCGCCCGGGACGGTCGAGAGTGGATCGGGAACGAAGCGCTCCGCGGTGATCGCGGGGCGGCCGAGGTACCCGCGGCCGAGCACCGCGCCGCCGATGTACAGCTCTCCGGGAATGCCGGGGGCGACGGGCGCCATGTGCCGGTCCAGCACGTACAGCCGCGTGCCGTCGACGGGCGCGCCGATCGGCGGGAGCGCGGGCCACGCGTCCGGCTCGCCCTCCACCGCGTGCACGGAGACGACGTGCGTCTCGCTGGGCCCGTAGTGGTTCTCCAGCACGCAGCCGGGGTTCGCGCGGAAGAACGCCCGGAGCTGCGGCGTCGACCGCAGCGCCTCGCCCGCCGTGATCACCCCGCGCAGATGCGGGAGACGCGCGCTCCCCTGCTGGCCGTCCCCTGTCCCCTGTCCCCTGTCCCCTGCCGTCCTGTCCCCTGCCGTCCTGTCCCCCGTTTCCGCCGCCTCCGCCAGGTTCTGCAGCCCCGCGAACGGGATGAAGAGCCGCTCCACCCCGTGCTCGCGCAGGTAGCCGATCAGCGCCTCGCCGTCGCGCCGCGTGTCGTCGTCCACCAGCACCAGCGTGCCGCCTGTCGCCCAGGCCGTGAAGATCTCGTGGAACGAGGCGTCGAAGGAGAGCGAGGCGAACTGCAGCGTGCGCGCGGCGGCGGCGGCGCCCCAGCGCGCGATCTGCCACCGGAGCAGGGTCCACAGCGCGCGATGCGGGAGCGCGGCGCCCTTCGGCCGCCCGGTGGAGCCGGAGGTGTAGATGACGTAGAGCAGGTTCTCGGGATCGACCTCCACCCGCGGCGCCTGGGCCGGCTCGGCCGCGAGGGCGGCGCGCTCCGCGTCCACGCGCAGCAGCGCCGCGCGCGCCGCGGGGAGGCGCGCGGCGGACGCCGTCGTGGTCAGCACCACGCGCGCGCCGCTGTCTTCGAGCATGTACGCGACGCGGTCGGCGGGATAACTCGGGTCGACGGGGACGTAGCATCCCCCCGCCTTCAGCACCGCGAGCACGGAGACGACGAGGTCGATCGACCGCTCCATCGACACCGCCACGCGCGCGTCGGGCTCGACACCCATCCGGACCAGCCGGTGCGCGAGGCGGTTGGCGCGCGCCTCCAGCTCCGCGTACGTCACCCGCTCGCCCCGCCACTCGACCGCGGCCGCGTCCGGCGTGCGCGCCGCCTGCGCGGACACCATCGCGTGCACGGGGATGGTGCCGGCTGTCCCCTGTCCCCTGTCCCCTGTCCCCTTGCCGTTGAAGTCCTCCACCACCTCCGCGCGCTCCTCGGCGGAGAGGAGCGGCAGGGTGGAGACGGCCGCATCCGGATCCGCCGCCGCCGCGCGGAGCATCGCGTCCAGGTGCCGCGTCAGCCGGCGGATGGTGCCCTCGTCCCAGAGCGCCGTGGCGTACTCCGCCCATCCCGCGAATCCCCCCGCCTGGTCGTCCACCAGGGTGAGGGTGAGGTCCACGCGCGAGGTGCCGGTCTCCGCCTCGCGCATGGCGATCTCCGCGTCGCCGAACGACACGGCGGCGCCGGGGGCGTTCTGCAGCGTGAGCATCACCTGGAAGAGCGGCGCGTGGCTCAGGCTGCGCTCCACCTTCAGCTCGTCCACCAGCTTCTCGAAGGGCACGTCCTGGTGCGCGTACGCCTCCAGCGTGTGGTCGCGCACCTGCCGCAGCAGCGCGCCGAAGCCGGGGTCGCCGGAGAGGTCGGTGCGCAGCGCCAGCGTGTTGTCGAAGAAGCCGATCAGCGGCTCGATCTCCGGCCGCGTGCGGTTGGCGATGGGACTGCCGACCACCACGTCTTCCTCGCCGCCCCAGCGGTGGATCACCGCGGAGAAGGCGGCCAGCAGCACCATGTACGGGGTCGCGCCGCCCTCCTTCGCCAGCGCCTTCACCGCCGCCCCGGCGCCGGGCGAGAGCGCGAAGGGGAGGAGCCGCCCCGAGAGGTCCTGCACCGGGGGGCGCGGGCGATCGGTGGGCAGCTCCAGCACCGCGGGTGCGCCGGCCAGGCGGCGCTTCCAGTACGCGGTCTGCCGCTCCAGCGCCTCGCCGCGCAGCCATTCGCGCTGCCACGCCGCGAAGTCGGCGTACTGCACCGGCAGCGCGGGGAGGGGCGAATCGTCCCCCGCCGCGAAGGCCGCGTAGAGCGCCGCCAGCTCGCGGAAGAGCACGCCGGTGGACCACGCGTCGGTCACGACGTGGTGCATCGCCAGCAGCAGCGTGTGGACCGCGAGCACGGGAGTGCGGGCGTGCGGGAGCGCGCCGTCCGGGTGGCGAAGGAGGAGGGCGCGGAACAGCGGGCCCGCCGCCAGGTCGAACGGCTTCCGCGCCTCGGCGGCGATGATCGCGTCGACGTCGCGCCGGCCCTCCCACGCCTCCGTCCGCAGGTCCACGAGCGGGAGATGGAAGCCGGCGAAGGGGTGAATCACCTGCACCGGCCCCGCGGGCTGTCCCCCGTCCCCTGTCCCCTGTTCCCTGAAGGTGGTGCGCAGCGCCTCGTGCCGGCGGACGATCTCGCCCAGCGCCCGCTCCAGCGCCGCGGGGTCGACGCCGCCGCGCAGGTCGAGCGCGAGGGGGACGTTGTAGGCGGCGCTCCCGGGGTCGAGCTGGTCGATGAACCAGAGGCGCTCCTGCGCGAAGGAAAGCGGGAGCGGCCGCGCGCGGTCGGCGCGGGGGATGGGGCCCGCGGGCGCGCCCTCGCCCGCCGCGCGCTCCCCGGCGATGCGGCGTGCCAGGGCGCGGACGGTGGGCGCCTCGAACATCGCCCTCAGCGGCAGCTCCATGCCGAAGGCGGCGCGCACCCGCGAGGCGACCTGCGTGGCCAGCAGCGAGTGCCCGCCCAGCTCGAAGAAGTCGTCTTCCGCGCCCACGCGCTCCGTGCCCAGCACCTCGGCCCAGATCCCCGCCAGCACCTCTTCGTCCGGCGTGGACGGGGGGACGAACGCGTCCTCGTCGCGTGCCTCGGGGGCGGGGAGCGCGCGGCGGTCGAGCTTGCCCCCCGGCGTGCGCGGGAGCGCGTCCAGGAAGACGAACGCCGTGGGGACGATGGCTTCGGGGAGGCGCTCCCGCAGGTCGTCGCGCAGCGCCTCGATCGAGGGCGCGCCCTCCGCGGCGAGGTAGGCGACCAGGCGCGCGCGGCCGTCGTCGCGGCGCAGGGCGGCGGCGGCCTCGCGCACCCCCGGCAGCGCGGCGAGCGCGGCCTCCACCTCGCCCAGCTCCACGCGCACGCCGCGCACCTTCACCTGCTCGTCGGCGCGCCCCAGGTACTCCAGGACGGCAGTGCGGGAGTGCGGAAGTGCGGAAGTGCGTGGGTCCCGCACGGAATCGAACGCACTCCCGCACTCCCGCACTTCCGCACTCGTCTTCCAGCGGACGAGGTCGCCGGTGCGGTACATCCGCGCGCCGGGCTCGGCCGAGAACGGGTCGGGGAGCCAGCGCTCGGCCGTCAGCCCGGGGCGGCGGTGGTAGCCGCGGCCGAGGCCGGCCCCCGCCACCCACAGCTCGCCCGTGACCGGCGCCGGCACCGGCTGCAGCCGCGCGTCGAGCACGTACGCGCGCAGGTTGGGGATGGGCCTGCCGAGCGGCACCACCAGCGACGTGTCCGCCGGGTCGCAGACGTACGTCGTCACCTGGATGCAGCACTCCGTCGGCCCGTACTCGTTCACCACCTCCAGGCCGGGGATGGCCTCGGCCGCGCGCCGGGCGAGGTCCGCCGCCAGCGCCTCGCCGCCCACGAACAGGCGGCGCACGCGCATGCGCGCGAACCCCGGCTCGTCGAGCACCGCGCGCAGCATGGTGGGGACGAACTGGAGGATGGTGATCCCCCGCTCCGCCGCCTCCTCGACGGCCGCGGCGGGGTCGCGGTGCGCGTCGGGGCCGCCCATCACCAGCGTGGCGCCGGCGAGGAGGGGCGCCCAGAGCTCCCACACCGAGGCGTCGAACGAGATCGTCGTCCTCTGCAGCAGGCGGTCGCCGGCGCCGATCGGGTAGTCTTCCTGCATCCACCGCATGTGGTTGGCGATCGCCCCGTGCGGGATCGCCGCCCCCTTCGGCCGCCCGGTGGAGCCGGAGGTGTAGATGATGAACGCCAGCTCGGCGGGGTCGATGGGGACTTCGCCAACTGTGGGCCCGGCGGACGAATCCGCGGCAACCACGGCCCGAGGTCCGCCTTCGCGGACTCCCTCGTCGGATCCGGTGCGCGCTACGGAGTCCGCTGCTTCCGAGAGCTGGTCGAGCAGGAGCGGGGTCGCGGCGGATTCCGGGAGCGAGGCGGCCAGCGCGGAGGCGGTGAGCACCGCGCCCGCCTCCGTGTCCTCCAGCATCCAGCGCACCCGCTCGGACGGCCAGGTGGGGTCGATGGGGACGTAGGCGGCGCCGGCCTTCAGCACCCCCAGCAGCGCGGCGGGAAGGTCGGCCGAGCGCTCGAGGAAGACCGCCGCCAGCGCGCCCCGGCCCACGCCCCGCGCCCGCAGCTCGGACGCGATCCGCCCGGCGCGCGCGTCGAGGGCGGCGTAGGTCAGCGACCCGTCGAGCGCGTCGACGGCCACGGCGGACGGGGTGAGGGCGGCCTGCGCGGCGAAGGCCTCGTGCAGGGGCGCGAAGGGCCAGTCGCGCGCGGGGCCGCGGAGCGCGAGGGCTTCGCCGCGCTCCTCCGCGTCCATCAGCTCGATGGCCGAGACGCGGCGGCCCGGGTCGGCGGCGCCCTGCTCCAGCACGCGGGCGAGGTGGCGGAGGAGGCGCTCCACCGTCGCGGGGTCGAAGAGGTCCACCGCGTAGTCGGCGACCAGCCCCAGCACCCCGCCCTCGCCGTCGTGCGCCTCGAAGACGACGTCGAACTTGCTCCCCTCGTAGCCCGCCTCCGCCGGCTCCACCCGCAGCCCGCCGAGCGCCGGCGCCGCGGAGTGCGTGGCCTGCTGCGAGACCATCACCTGGAACACGGGGTGGCGCGCGGGGTCGCGCGTCCCCTTCAGCTCCTCCACCACGCGCTCGAACGGCACCTCCTGGTGCGAGAAGGCGTCGAGCACGGTGTCGCGCTCGCGGTGCACCAGCTCGCGGAAGGTGGGGTCGCCGTCCAGCCGCGTGCGCAGCGCCAGCGTGTTCACGAAGTAGCCGACGATCCCCTCCGTCTCCACCCGCAGCCGCCCGGCCGTGGGCGTGCCGATCACCACCTCCCCCTGGCCCGACCAGCGCGAGAGGACGATGCGCGCGGCCGCCAGCAGCACCGCGAAGAGCGTGGCGTTCTCGCGCTGCGCCAGGTCGCGCGCCGCCCGCGACGCCTCGGCGGGAACGTCGACGTAGGCGCGGGCGCCGCGGTTGGAGCGCACGGCGGGGCGCGGGCGGTCGGTCGGCAGCTCCAGCGCGGGCGGGGCGCCCTCCAGCGCGCGCCGCCAGTACGCCAGCGACGCGGCCAGCCGCTCGCCCGCCAGCCACTCGCGCTGCCACGCGGCGAAGTCGGCGTACTGCAGCGCGGGCGGCGGCAGCGGGTCCGGCAGCCCCCGCGCGAAGGCGCCGTAGAGCGCGTCGAGCTCGCGCTGGATCACCCCCATGCTCCACCCGTCGCTCACGATGTGGTGCATGCAGGCGAGCAGCAGGTGGTCGTCCTCGCCCAGCCGCAGCAGCCGCGCGCGGAAGAGCGGCCCGCGCTCCAGGTCGAACCCCGCGTTGCTGTCCTCGCGCAGCCGCCGCTCCAGCTGCGCCCCGCGCTGCGCCGGCGCGAGCGCCGACAGGTCCTCGACCGCGAGCGGGACGGGGGCGAAGGGGTGGATGACCTGCACCGGCTCGCCGCCGCGCTCCTCGAAGGTGGTGCGCAGCGACTCGTGGCGCGCCCGCAGGGCGTCCAGCGCGCGCTCCAGCGCCGGCACGTCCAGCGCGCCACGCAGGCGCAGCGGCGTGGGGATGTTCCAGGCGGAGGAGCCGGGGTCCATCCGCTCCACCACCCACATCCGCTGCTGCGCGAAGGAGAGCGGCGCGGTGCCGTCCGGCCGCTCGCGCGGCGCGATCTCGGCGCGCTCGCCCGCCGCGGCCGCCTCCCGCGACGCGCGCAGCCGCGCCTCGAGCAGGCGCCGCTTCTCGGGCGAGAGGCCCGCCAGGCGGTCGATCACCTCCGTCATCTCACTCCTCCCCCACGTCGGCGAGCGCCGCGGCGGCCTCGGCGTCGGTCATCCCCTCCAGCTCCCGCAGCAGCGCCTCCATCTCCGCGTCGCCCTGCCCGTCGATCCACGCGGCCAGGTCGGCCAGGCGGGGATGGTCGAAGAGCGCCCGCACTGGCATCTCGACCCCCAGCGCCGCCCGCACCCGCGAGGCGACCTGCATGGCCAGCAGCGAGTGCCCGCCCGCCGCGAAGAACGAGTCCTCCGCGCCGATGCGCTCCACCCCCAGCACCGCCCGCCACACCTCCGCCAGCGCGCGCTCGGTGTCGGTGCGCGGCTCCACGTACGCGGCGGCCGGCGTGGGCTGCGGGTCGGGGAGCGCCCGCCGGTCCAGCTTGCCGCTCGCGTTGCGCGGCAGCGCGTCCACGTGCGCGATCACCGAGGGCACCATCGTCTCCGGGAGCACGGAGCGGAGCGCGCCCGCGAGCGCGGAGGGATCGCCCTCCCCCACCACCCACGCCACCAGGCGCGCCGCGACGCCCTCGCCGCGCACCGCCACGGCGGCCTCGCGCACGCCCGGCAGCGCGGCGAGGGCGGCCTCCACCTCGCCCACCTCGACGCGGACGCCGCGCACCTTCACCTGCTCGTCGGCGCGGCCGAGGAACTCCAGGACGGCAGTGCGTGAGTGCGGGAGTGCGGAAGTGCGTGGGTCCCGCGCGGAATCCAGCGCACTTCCGCACTCCCGCACTTCCGCACTCTTCCAGCGGACGACGTCGCCGCTGCGGTACATCCGCGCGCCGGGCTCGGCGCCGAACGGGTCGGGGAGCCAGCGCTCGGCGGTCATCCCCGGACGGCCGTGGTAGCCGCGCCCCACGCAGGCGCCCGCCAGCCACAGCTCGCCCGCGGCGCCGCTCGGCACCGGCTGGAGCCGCGCGTCGAGCACGTACGCGCGCACGTTGGTGATGGGCCCGCCGAGCGGCACGCCCGGCGACGTGTCCGCCGGGCCATGGACGTGCGCCGCCACCTGGATGCAGCACTCCGCCGGCCCGTACTCGTTCACCACCTCCACGCCGGGGATGGCCGCCTCCGCGCGCCGCGCGAGCTCGGCCGCCAGCGCCTCGCCGCCTACGAAGAGGCGGCGCGGGCGTGCGCGCGCGAACGTCGGCTCGTCGAGCACCGCGCGCAGCAGCGTCGGGACGAGTTGGAGGATGGTGATCCCGCGCTCCGCCACCTCGCCGACGATCGCGGCCGGATCGCGGTGCGCGTCGGGGCCGCCCATCACCAGCGTGGCGCCGGAGAGCAGCGGCGCCCAGAACTCCCACACTGAGGCGTCGAACGAGACCGGCGTCTTCTGCAGCACGCGGTCGCCGGCGCCGATCGGGAAGGTGTCCTGCATCCAGCGCATGTGGTTGGCGAGCGCCCCGTGCGGGATCGCCGCTCCCTTCGGCCGGCCCGTGGAGCCGGAGGTGTAGATCACGTACGCCAGCTCGGCGGGATCGATGGGGACTTCGCCGGCCTCTGTGGGACGAGCGGATGAATCCGCGGCAACCACGGCCCGAAGTCCGCCTTCGCGGACTCCCGGGTCGGATCCGGTGCGCGCGACCGGGTCCGCTGCTTCCGCAAGCGGGTCGAGCAGGAGCAGGGTCGCGGCGGAGTCCGGGAGGGAGGCGGCGAGCGCGGAGGTCGTCAGTACCGCGGCCGCATCCGAATCCTCCAGCATCCAGCGCACCCGCTCGGGCGGGTAGGCGGGGTCGATGGGGACGTAGGCCGCTCCGGCCTTCAGCACGCCCAGCAGCGCGGCGGGGAGGTCGGCCGAGCGCTCCAGGTAGACGGCCGCCAGCGCGCCGCGGCCGACGCCTCGCGCGCGCAGCTCGCACGCGATCCGCCCAGCGCGCGCGTCGAGGGCGGCGTAGGTCAGCGAGCCGTCGAGCGCATCGACGGCGACGGCGGACGGGGTGAGGGCGGCCTGCGCGGCGAAGGTCTCGTGCACCGGCGCGAAGGGCACCTCCACCCGCGGCCCAAGCGCCCACGCGTCCGCCTCGGCGCGGTCGCGCGCGGTGAGCACCGACAGGGCGCCGACCGGGGCGCCGGGATCGGCCACGACCGCCGCGAACGCCGCGGCGGCGCCGTCCAGGATGCGCCCCGCCGCGTCGGGGGTGAAGCGCGCCGCGTCGTACGACAGCCGCAGCTCCAGCCCATCCGGGAAGGGCGCGCAGATCAGCGAGAGCGCATAGGTGCCGCGTTCGGGCGCCGGGAGCGGCTCCACCTGCAGCGGGGCCGCGCCGCCGTCCGCCTCGCCCATCTCCACCGGGTAGTTCTCGAACACCAGCACGCTCTCGAAGAGCGGCGCCTCGCGCGGCACCTCGCTCCACCCGTGCACGTCCACCAGCCGCGCATACTCGTACTGCCGCGTCTCGGCCTGCGCCTGCTGGATGGCGCGGAGCCAGTCGCCCACGCACGCCTGTGCGTCCAGCCGCACGCGCACGGGAAGGGTGTTGATGAACAGCCCCACCGTGCGCTCCACCCCCGCGACCTCGGGGGGGCGGCCGCTGACGGTGGCGCCGAACACCACGTCGTCCTCTCCCGCGTGGCGCGCCAGCAGCAGCGCCCAGGCGGCCTGCGCCACCGTGTTGAGGGTGACGCCCTGGGCGCGCGCGAACGCCTGCGCCCGCCCCACGACGCCTTCGTCCAGGCGCAGCGTCTCCTTGCCGCTGCTCGACGCGTGGGGCGCGCCGCCCGGGTCCAGCGGGAGCGGCGTGGCGTGCCCGAAGCCCGCCAGCGAGCGGCGCCAGAACGCCTCGGCGGCGGCCGCGTCGCGCCCCGCCAGCCACTGCACGTAGTCGCGGTAGCGCGGTGCCGTCGGGAGGCCCGCGGGGCGGCCGGTGCGCTCGGCGTGGTAGAGCGCGTCGAGGTCGGCGAGCAGCAGCGGGAGCGACCAGCCGTCGGTCACCAGGTGGTGCATGGAGAGCAGCATCAGGTGCCGCCCGTCGCCCAGGCGGGCCAGGGTGACGCGCAGCAGCGGCGGCTTCTGCAGGTCGTACCCGCGCCGGAGGTCGGCCTCCAGCAGCGGGTCCACGCGCTCGCGCCAGCCGTCGCCCGCGTCGCTCCAGTCCAGCCGGTCGAAGGCGGGCTCGGCCTGGCGCAGCACGAACTGCAGCGGCTGCGGCACGCCCTCCCACGCGAACCCGGTGCGCAGCGCCCCGTGCCGCGCCACCACGCCGCGGAAGGCGCGCTCCAGCGCGTCCACGTCCACCTCGCCCACCAGCAGCAGCGGGAACTGCTCCTGGTACGCCGCCCCGCCGGAGTAGACGGCGTGGAACAGCATCCCCTGCTGCAGCGGGGAGAGCGGGTAGATGTCTTCGACGTTCCTGCGGTCCATGCGCCTGTTCGTTTGCGTAAGCCCGCCCCGGGGCGGGCCTCGATCGAGATCGTTCGTTCGCGCCGGCGTCAGCCGATCTGGGAGAGCAGCGAGTCCAGCCCGCCCTGGTCGAGCCCGGCGAGGGCGAAGTCCGACGGGGTGTAGCCGCCGGCCTCGGGGTGGCGGCAGTGCTCGATCAGCGCACGCAGCTCGGCCGCGAACGCATCGGCCAGGCGCTGCACCGTCTCGCGGCGGTGCACGCCGGGGCCGTAGCTCCAGGTGGCGTGCAGCCGCCCGTCGATCACCGCCGCGTCGACCGCCAGCAGGTGCGTGCGCGCCGCCGCCGGGCTGCGCGCCGGCCCCGCGTCCGCGTCCGCCGCGGCGAAGAGCCCCTCCGCCGACTTCGAGGCGTCCATCCGCCCCAGGTAGTTGAAGCTGACCTGGGCCGCCGGGCGCGCCCGCAGCGCGTGCCGGATCTCCGGGTCGTCCGAGAGCCAGCGCAGCAGGCCGTGGCTGATCCCCTTCCCCGGCACCGCGCGCAGCTGCTCCTTCACCGCCTTGATCGCATCCCCCTCGCCGCCGTTCTCCGGAAGCTCCAGCACCACGGGGTAGACGGCGGTGAACCACCCGGCCGTGCGCGAGAGGTCCACGCCGTCGAACAGGTCCTCGCGGCCGTGCCCCTCCAGGTCCACCCGCAGCGACCGCGCGCCCGTCCACCCGCGGAAGGCGCGGGCGAGCGCAGCGAGCAGCACGTCGTTCACCTGCGTCTGGTAGACGGGCGGCACCTCCTGCAGCAGCGCGCGCGTGTCCTCCACGCCCAGCTCCACCGACACCCGCCCGGCCTCGCCCTCGGTGTTCGCGCCGCCACCGTCCACCGGAAGCGCCGGCGCGGCGGGCTGGCCCAGCCAGTACGCCGCCTGCGCGCGCACCTCGCCGCTGCGGGCGTGCTCCGCCAGCTTCACCGCCCACTCGCGGAACGACGTGGTCTTGGGCGGGAGCCGGACCTCGTCCCCCGCCGCGGCCTGGCGGTACGCCGTCTCCAGGTCCTGCGCCAGGAAGCCCAGCGTCACCACGTCCATCACCAGGTGGTGCGCCACGACCAGCACGCGGTCCGCCTCGCCCATCCGGAAGAGGGCGAAGCGGACGAGCGGGCCGTGCTCCAGGTCGAGCGAGCGCTGCAGCACCGCCGCGCGCGCGGTGAACGCCGCCTCGCGCGCGTCCGGCTCGACGGCGGAGAGGTCGATCGCCTCGAACGGCGTTTCGGCGGAGGGCGCCGCGTTGGTCTGCCGCCATCCGTCCTCGCCGCGGGTGTAGCGCATCCGCAGCGCGTCGTGGTGCGCGAGGAGGGCGGCGCAGGCGCGCTCCAGGGCGGCGGCGGCGAGCGGCTCGCGCGCCGCGAAGAGGAGGGTGAGGTTGTGGTGCGGCTCGGCCGGGCCCTGCTCCAGGAACCCGCGCTGCACCGGGGTGAGCGGCGCGTCGCCCGTCACCGGGCCCTGCTCCGCCACCGACGCCCCCGCCTGCCCCACCACGCCCGCCAGCTCGGCGATCGTCTGGTGCACGAACACGCTGCGCGGCGTCATCCGCAGCCCCGCCTCGCCGGCGCGCGCGATGACCTGGATGGAGAGGATCGAATCGCCCCCCAGCGAGAAGAAGTTGTCGTGCACGCCCACGCGCTCCAGGCGCAGCACCTCGGCCCAGATCGCCGCCAGCGTGCGCTCGGCCTCGGTCTCGGGCGCCACGTAGCCCTCGCCGCCCTCCAGCCGCGCCGCGTCGGGGTCGGGGAGCGCGTGGCGGTCCACCTTGCCGTTGGCGTTCACCGGCATCGCCTCGAGCGCCACGAACAGGGTGGGCACCATGTACTCGGGGAGGTGCTCCTTCATCCAGGCGCGCAGCTGGGTGGCGCTGGGCCGCAGGCCCTCGGCCACCACGTAGCCCACCAGCCGGGTGTCGCCCGCGCCGTCGGGGCGGGCCAGCACCACGGCGTCGCGCAGCGCCGGGTTGCGGCGCAGCACCGCCTCCACCTCGCCCGGCTCGATGCGGAAGCCGCGCACCTTCACCTGGTTGTCCATCCGTCCCAGGAACTCCAGGACCCCGGGAACCGCGGTGCGGGAGTGCGGGAGTGCGGGAGTGCGTTGGCCCTCGCGCGGTTCCAGCGCACTTCCGCGCTCCCGCACTTCCGCACTCGCGGTCTCGGCGCGCCACCGCACCCGGTCGCCGGTACGATACAGGCGCGCGCTCGGAAGGCCGGAGAAGGGATCGGGCACGAAGCGCTCGGCGGTGAGCGCCGGGCGGTGCAGGTAGCCCACCGCCACGCCGTCGCCCGCGGCCAGCAGCTCGCCGGGCACGCCGATGCCCGCCAGCGTGCCCCCCGGCGTGGCCACGTAGAGGCGCGTGGCGGCGATGGGCCGGCCGATGGGGATGCTGGCGCGCTCCACGTCTTCCGGGCGGATGGGGTGCGTGGAGACGTGCACCCCGACCTCGGTGGGCCCGTAGCAGTTGCGCAGGCGGAGGTGGGGATGCGCCGCGACCACCCGCTTGATGTGCGGCACCGACAGCGCCTCGCCGCCCACGAACACCTGGTCGAGGGTGGCGAAGACGGGCAGGTGCGTGTCGGCCAGCTGGTTGAACAGCCCGGCGGTGATCCAGGCCACCGAGATGCGCTTCTGCTCCAGCCGCAGCGCGTACGCCTTCGCGTCGAGCAGGACCTCGCGGCCGATGCCCACCAGCGTGGCCCCGTTCAGCAGCGCCGCCCAGGTCTCCAAAAACGACGCGTCGAACGACAGGCTGTTCTGCTGCACCACCCGCGACCCCGGCCCCACCTCCCACACGAAGTCGGGGCGCCAGGCCGTGCGCACCACGTTGCGGTGCGACACGAGCACGCCCTTGGGCGTCCCCGTCGACCCCGAGGTGTAGACCACGTAGGCGGTGGCGTCGGGGTGGACGAACGGCGCCGGGCCCGGCTCCCCGCGCATCACCGCGTCCCAGTCGCGGTCGAGCCGCACCGACGCGGCGCCCTCGCGCTCCGCCAGCCAGGCGAGCGAATCGCCCTCGCCCACCACCACGGCCGCGCGGGTGTCTGCGACCATGAAGGCCAGGCGCTCGGCGGGGTAGTCGGCGTCGAGCGGCACCACGGCCGCGCCCGCGCGGTGGATCCCCGCGATGGCCGCCATCATCCGCGCCGAGGGCTCGGTGGCCACCGCCACGGCGGCGCCGGGGCCCACGCCCAGCCGGGCCAGGTGCGCGGCGAAGCGGCCGGCGTGCGCGTCGAGCTCGCGGTAGCTCCAGCACGCGTCGTCGAACTCCAGCGCCGGCGCGTCGGGGGTCTCGGCGGCCTGGCGCGACAGCAGCGACGCCACCGTCTCGCCGCGGGGATGGGGGCGCTCGTTCACCCCCCACGCCAGCAGCGCGCGGCGCTCCTCTTCGGGCGCCATCTGCAGCCGGGAGACGGGCACGTCGGGGCGGGCGCAGGCCTCCTCCAGCAGCACGCGCAGGTGCTCCACCATGCGCGCGATGGTCGCCTCGTCGAAGAGGTCGGTGTTGTACTCGACCATCGACGGCAGGCCGCCGTGCAGCTCGAGCGTGGCGACGCTCAGGTCGAACTTCGACGAGCCGGTGTCCACCAGCACCACCTCGGTCTCCTGGTAGAGGGAGCGCAGGTTCAGCGACCCCGCCATCCCCTCTTCCTCGTCCAGATGGTGCGACCCCACGAAGGTGTGGTGGAAGTACATCACCTGGAAGAGCGGATTCCGGCTGGGGTCGCGCGGCACCTTGAGCGCGTCGACCACCATGTCGAAGGGCACCTCCTGGGCGGCGTCGGCCTCCAGGATGGCGGTGCGCGCCTGCCGCACGACCTGGCGGAAGGTGGGGTCGCCGTCCAGCCGGGTGCGAATGGCGCCCGAGTTCACCAGGTAGCCGACGACGGACTCCAGCTCGGCGCGGTTGCGGTTGCCCAGCAGGGTGCCCACCACCAGGTCGTCCTGCCCGCTGTAGCGCTGCAGGAGGAGGTTGAACCCGGCCATGAACACCATGTTGAACGACGCGCCCTCCTGCTTCCCGATCGCCTTCAGCCGCTCGACCAGCGCGCCGGGGTAGACGAAGCGGTACATCGTCCCGCGGTTGGTCTGCAGCGCGGGGCGCGGCCGGTCGTAGGGCAGTTCCAGCGCGGTGGGGGCGCCGCCCAGGTGGCGCTTCCAGTAGTCGAGCTGCTTCGCGAGGGTGCCGCCCTGCAGGTGCTCGCGCTGCCAGACGGAGTAGTCGTGGTACTGGATGTCCAGCTCCGGGAGCGGCGAGGGGAGGCCGGCGGCGTAGGCCTCGTACAGCTCCTCCATCTCGCGCGTCACGATCGGCATCGACCAGCCGTCGGTGACGATGTGGTGCACGTTGAACATCAGCAGGCAGTCCGCCTCGTTCAGGCGGTAGAGCTTCCAGCGCAGCAGCGGCCCGTTCGCCAGGTCGAAGGGGAGCGCGCCCCACTCGCTCGCCTTGCGGCGGAGCACCTCGGCGGGCGCTTCCTCGCCACCCGGCCCGCGCAGGTCCTCCTGCTCCACCTTCACGGGATAGGGCGGGAGGACGACCTGCACCGGCTTCCTGTCGACGGTACGGAAGACGGTGCGCAGCCCCGCGTGCCGGCGCACCACCTCGCTGAGCGCGCGCTCCAGGGTGGCCACGTCGATGCGCGCGGAGACCAGGTTGGCGCCGGGGATGTTGTAGACGGGGCTCCCGGGCTGGAGCTGGTCGAGGAACCAGAGCTGCTCCTGCTGGTAGCTCATCGCGTACGCCGGCCCGCCCCCCGCGCGCGGGATGCGCCCCGACGTGCCCGCGGCCTTCACCTCGCCGCGCAGCCGCTTCTCCAGCAGGAGCTTCTTCGCCTGCGCCAGCCGGTCCGCGCTCGGCGGCGCCTTCGTGGTCTCGCTCATCTGTCTATCCGTCAGGTCGTAATGCAGCCCGTTTGTTTTTCGCGACGATGCGAGTGAACTCGCCGCTACCACCCCTCACCCTGGCGCTTCGCGCCGGTCCCTCTCCCGAAACAGCCCGGGAGAGGGACGGAGGCTCGCTTCGCTCGCGGCGCCTTCGTGCGCTGCCACGGAGCTCGTCGCGTCGCTCCGTCATCGCGGCATCACCATCGCCGGTAGTCCGCGCAGGCGGACTTCGTGTGGTCGTTGCAGCGAATTCATTCGCCCTGCCCCCACTGCCCGCGCCCCTCGCGCGCCACCGGGGCTGCCCCGCGCACCGCACCCTCCCCCGCGTCACCCCTCTCCCGGCAGTTCGGGAGAGGGGCCGGGGGTGAGGGGTCCGTCACACCAGCGAGAAGATCTCCTCCTCGCTCATGGCCTCGATCTCGGCCATGATCGCCTCTTCCACCAGCGCGGCGTAGCGGGCGACGGTGGGCGCCTCGAACACCGCCTTCAGCGGCAGCTCCAGCCCGAACTGGTCGCGGGTGCGGGAGATGATCTGCGTGGCGAGCAGCGAGTGCCCGCCCAGCCCGAAGAAGTCGTCGTGGATGCCGATGCGGTCGATCCCCAGCAGCTCCTGCCACATCGCCGCGACGATCTCCTCGCCGTCCGTGGTCGGGGGGAAGTAGTCCGTCTCCAGCTCCGGCCGCGCGTATCCGCCCGCCACGGCCGCCGCCGGCGCCGCGCTCTCGGCGATGCGCGCCCGCACGTCGCCCGTCGACAGCAGGATGCGCGGCTCGTCCGCGAGGGTCAGCGCGTGCTCCAGCGCCGCCATCGCCGCGTCGGCTTTCATTCCGTAGCCCTGCGGCGTCTCGTCCGCGTCGAACCAGCGGTCCCAGCCGAGCCCCGTCCACGCCGCGCCGCCCTGCGCCCGCCGCTGCGCGAAGGCGTCGATGAAGGCGTGCGCCGCCGCCACCCGCGCGCGGCCGACGCCGCCCAGCTCCGGCGTGAGCGACGACTCCAGGAGCACGAAGTCGAGCGCGCGCCGCTCCGCCACCGTGGCGAGCGCGTCCAGCTCGCTGGCGAGGAGCGCCAGGTAGCGGGCCCACTCGCTGGGGAGCACGTCGCCCAGCGCCTCGAAGCCGCCGATCTCCTCCAGCCGCGGCGCCGCGATCACCCCGTGCACCGCGCCGAAGCGCTGCTCGGCCGCGTGGAAGGCCTCCTCCGCCTGCGCGGCGTTGTACATCTGCTGCGGGAGCGCGAGCACCTCGGCACCCAGCGCCTCCAGCGCGCGCACCGTCTCGATCTGCACCCGTATCGGATCGCCCTCGGGGCGTGTGGTGAGCGCGGCGTCCCAGGCGCGGCGGTCGGGGAGGAGGCGGTCCGCGACGACGAGCTTCGCGCGCCACCGCTCGAACAGGTGCCGCGCGATCGTGCCGTTGCGCACGTCGAGCCCGCCGGAGAGGAAGTAGACGCCGCCCTCGCGCAGCGGGCTCGCGGAGGCATCCGCCGGCCGCACCGCCTCGAAGGAGCGCACCCAGCGCCGCCCGCCGCGGATCGCCACCGCCGCGTCGTCCGCGCCCGAGAGCGCCTCCGCCACCAGCCGGTGCGCCGCGCGGGGATCGTCCAGCGACAGGTCGACGGCGCGGCAGGCGACGTTCGGGTGCTCCTCGCCGACGACCACGCAGGCGCCCGGCACCGTCGCGGCATAGGGATCGACCGCCTCGCCGCCGGTGACCTCGTGCGCGCCCGCGGTGACGGCCACGAGCGACGACTTCGCGGTGCGGCCACGGCCGAGCGCCGCCGCCAGCAGCGCCACGCCCACGAAGGCGCGGCCCTGCGCCCCGGCCTCCGCCAGCGACCAGAGGTGGAGGGCGGAGACGCTGCCGTGCGTGCCCTCCTCCCCCCCGGTCAGGATTTCGGACGAGGCCAGGGCCTCGAGCAGGGTGTCGTAGTCCTGCCGCGTGTCGGGGCGGAGCGTGTATTCGCCCTCGTCCGTCCGGGCGTAGCGCTCGCCGGGGCGGACGACCACGGCCTCGCGTCCCTGCGCCCGCAGCTCCGCGACGACGGCGTCGCCGAGCGCCGAGCCGTCGTGGAAGACGAGCCAGCGCGTGCCGTCCTCCGCCGCCGCGCGGACGGCGGGGGTGCGCTTCCAGGTCGGGAGATAGAGCCAGTCGGCCGGGTCCTCGCGGCGGCCGGCGGCGCGCGGCGCGGCGGGAGATTCGCCCTCCTTCGGCGGATCGACCCAGTAGCGCTGCCGCTCCCACGGATAGGTCGGCAGCGGGACGCGGCGCAGGCGCTCGCCCTCGTGGAACGCCGCCCAGTCCGGCCGGATGCCGGCCACCCAGAGGCGCCCCAGCGCGCCCAGCGCGAACGCCGTGTCCGCGGTGCGGTCATAGGGATAGCGGACGGTGGGGATGACGGAGACGCCGCCCGTGTCCGCGCGCTGGCGGACGAAGGTGGAGAGCGTCTGCCCCGGGCCCACCTCCAGCAGCACGCGCCCGGGCTCCTTCAGCAGCTCGCCGGCGCCGCGCTCGAACTGCACCGGCTGGCGGAGGTGGCGGGCCCAGTAGCCCGCGTCCGTCGCCTCGCGCGCGGTGATCCACGTTCCCGTCACGTTCGAGACGAAGGGGATGGAGGGCGCGGAGAGCCGCATCCCCCTCACCATCTCCTCCACCGGCGCCACCACGGGGTCCATCATCGGCGAGTGGAAGGCGTGCGTCGCCGCCAGCCGCCGCGCGACGTGCCCCGCCTCCTCCAGCTTCGCCCGCACCTGCTCGACCGCGTCCACCGTCCCCGCGACCACGCACATCGCCGGGGCGTTGATGGTCGCCACCGCGGCGCCCTCCACCAGGAACGGCCGCGCGTCGTCGGCCGAGAGGGGGACGGCGAGCATGGCGCCGGCGGGGAGCGCCTGGATCATCTTCCCGCGCGCCGTCACCAGCTCCAGCGCGTCCTCCAGCGTGAAGACGCCGGCGAGGGTGGCGGCCGCGTATTCGCCCAGCGAGTGGCCGATGACCGCCGAGGGGACGATCCCCCAGCTCATCCACAGCTTCGCCAGGGCGTACTCGATCACGAAGACGGCGGGCTGCGCGATGTGGGTCTCGTTGAGCGCCTCGGCCGCGGGGTCGGGCGCGCCCTGCGCCAGCATCCGCCGCAGGTCGATGCCGGCGCCGGGCGCGGGCTCCTCCGGCGCCGCGCCGGGATAGAGCGCGGCGAGGAGGTCGATGTCGAAGCGGCGGCGCAGGATCTCCGCGCAGCGCTCCACCTCCGCGCGGAAGACGGGCTCCGACTCGTACAGCCCGCGCGCCATCTGCGGGTACTGGTCGCCGACGCCGGGGAACATGAAGGCGACGGAGCGCGCCGCGTCGTCCACGGCGCCGGAGACGACGCGGTCCGGGTGGCGTGCCTCCAGCAGCGCCGCCGCGTCCTCGCCGTCGCGGACGACGAGCATCCGCCGGTGCGCCAGCTCGCGCCGGCCGCTCTGGAGGGTATGCGCCACGTCCGCCAGGGAGATCTCCCCCGCGCCGCCCGCTGTCCCCTGTCCCCTGTCCCCTGTCCCCTGCTGTTCCGTGCGCAGGTGCTCCGCCAGCCGCGTGGTGGCCGCGTCGAGCGCCGCCGGCGTCCTCGCGGAGAGCGCGAGCAGGTGCCAGGGACGGCGCGGCGCGGAGGGCGCCGTCTCGGGCGCCTCCTCCAGCACCACGTGCGCGTTCGTCCCGCCGATGCCGAAGGAGCTGACGCCCGCGCGGCGCGGGGTGCCGTCCGCCTCCCACGGCTCGGCGCGGCTGCTCACGTAGAAGGCGGAGCGCGCGAAGTCGATCCTGGGATTGGGCGTGGTGAAGTGCGGCGTGGGCGGCACCACCTGGTGCTCCATCGCCAGCACCGTCTTGATCAGCCCGGCCACCCCCGCCGCCGCGTCCAGGTGCCCGATGCTCGCCTTCACCGAGCCGACCGCGCAGAAGCCCTGCTTCTCCGTGCGCGACCCGAACGCCTCGGTGAGCGCGGCGATCTCGATGGGGTCGCCCAGCTCGGTGCCGCTCCCGTGGCCCTCCACGTAGCGGATGGTCTCGGGGTCCACGTCGGCGGCGGCGAGCGCCTCGCCGATCACGGCGGCCTGCCCTTCGACGCTGGGGGCGGTGAAGGCGATCTTCAGCGCGCCGTCGTTGTTCACCGCCGAGCCGCGGATCACCGCGTGGATGGTGTCGCCGTCGCGGACCGCGTCCTCCAGCCGCTTGAGCACGACCACGCCCGCGCCGTTCCCCCCCTGCGTCCCCGTGGCCCTGGCGTCGAACGCGCGGCAGTAGCCGTCCTGCGAGAGGATGCCGGCGGGCTGCCACTGGTAGCCGGTGCGGTGGGGCACGTTGACGGAGGAACCGCCCGCCAGCGCCACGTCGCACTCGCGGTTGAGCAGCGCCTGCGCGGCCAGGTGGACGGCCACGAGCGAGGTGGAGCACCCGGTCTGCACGCCGACCGCGGGGCCGCGCAGGTCGAGCTTGTAGGCGGTGCGGGTGGCGAAGAAGTCCTTGTTGCTGCCGACGTTCACCTGGAAGTCGCCGAGCGCGGCCACCACCTCGGGGCGGGCGAGCACGTTGTTGTGCGTGTAGCTGGGCTCGCCGGTCCCGGCGTAGACGCCCACCGCGCCGGGGAAGCGGGAGGGATCGCACCCGGCGTTCTCCAGCGCCTCCCAGGCGCACTCCAGGAAGATGCGGTGCGCGGGCTCCATCGCCTCCGCCTCGCGCGGCGAGTAGCCGAAGAAGGCGGCGTCGAAGCTCTCGATGTCGCGCAGCACCCCCACGCGCTTCACGTACGCCGGGTCCGCGAGCGCTGACGCGGGGACGCCGGCCGCGAGGATCTCCTCGTCGGTGAGGTCGGTGATCCCCTCGCGCCCCTCGCGCAGGAGTGCCCAGAACTCCTCCAGCGTGTCCGCCCCCGGGAACCGCCCCGCCATCCCGACGATGGCGACGTCCGGCCCGAACTCCATGTTTTCGCCCTCGATGCTCATCTATCCCTCAGTCCGTTCTCTCTGTGTTCTCTGCGGCTCTGTGTGAGATTGCCGTTGCCGTTCTACCGCCGTCCCACTCGCGCCGCCCGCCGCGCCGACCCCCGGTCCTCGCCGCGCTGCGCGGCGCGCGGCTGCGCCTCGCCCGCGGCGGGGCCGCCCACCAGCGCCGCGAACGAGCGCACCGTGGGCGAGCGGAAGAGGTCCACCATCAGGAGCTCGCGGCCGAGCGCCTGCTCCAGCTTCTCCTGCAGCGTGGCCAGCAGCAGCGAGTGCCCGCCGATCTCGAAGAAGTTGTCGTTCACCCCCACCGCGTCGACCTTCAGCACCTCGCGCCACACCGCCGCGATGGCGCGCTCCAGCTCGCCCTGCGGCTGCGCGCCCTCCGCCGTCGCGGCCGAGGGGGCCGGGAGCGCGGCGCGGTCCACCTTCCCGTTCGGGGTCAGCGGCAGCTCGTTCATCGCCACCATCGCGCCGGGGACCATGTATTCGGGGAGGCGCGTCTTCAGGTGCTCCAGCAGCACGCCGGTCGAGGGGCCGCCGGGCGCCAGCACCACGTACGCCACCAGCCGCCCGGCAAACGGCTCCTCCGTGCGCACCACCACCACCGAGTCGCGCACTCCGTCCACCGCGCTGAGCAGCGCCTCCACCTCGCCCGGCTCCACCCGGAAGCCGCGCACCTTCACCTGCTCGTCCATCCGCCCCAGGAACTCCAGGACCCCGGTGCGGGGGTGCGGAAGTGCGGAAGTGCGTGGGTCTCGCGCGGAATCCAGCGCACTTCCGTACTCCCGCACTTCCGCACTCGCAGTCTCTGCGCGCCACCGCACCCGGTCTCCGGTGCGGTACAGGCGCGCGCCCGGAACCCCGGAGAACGGGTCCGGAACGAAGCGCTCGGCCGTGAGCCCGGGGCGGCCCTGGTAGCCGCGCACCACGCCCGGACCGGCCGCGTACAGCTCGCCCGGCACGCCCTCGCCCACCGGCCGGCCCCACGGGTCCAGCACGTAGGCGCGCACGTTGTCGAAGGGGCGCCCGACGGTCGGCCGCGACCCGTCCGCCGCGCACAGCGCCGACGAGATGCCGATGGTGTTCTCCGTGGGCCCGTACGCGTTGTGGAAGTCGCGCCCGGGCGCCCAGCGCGCCACCAGCGCCGCGTTCACCGCCTCGCCGGCGGAGATCAGGACCTCGAGGTCCGGCAGCGGCTCGTCCGGGAGCACCGCCAGCACCGAGGGCGGCAGCGTCGCCTTGGTGATGCGCTCGCCGCGCAGCAGCTCGATCAGCGGCTGCCCCGGGATCAGCGCCTCGCGCGGCGCCAGCACCAGCACGGCCCCCGTCGTCAGCGCGGTGAAGGACTCGGAGACGGCCGCGTCGAAGGAGAAGGAGGCGAACTGCAGCACCCGGCTCCGCTCCGTCACCCCGAAGCGCCGCACCTGCGACGCGACCAGGTTCGGCACCCCTCGGTGCGGCACCAGCACCCCCTTCGGCCGGCCAGTGCTGCCGGAGGTATAGATGACGTACGCCAGGTTGTCCGGGCCGACGTCGACGCCAGGGTCTTCGGGGGATCGAGATGCGATCGCCTCGGCCTCCGCGTCGAGCGCGATCACCTCCACGCCGTGGGACGGGAGCCCGGCGGCGGAGGCGGCGAGCGGGGCGACGACGACGCGCACGCCGGCATCCTCCAGCACGTAGCGCAGCCGCTCGGCCGGGTACGCGGGGTCGATGGGCACGTAGGCGCCGCCCGCCTTCATGATCGCCAGCGCCCCGGCGATCACCCCCGGCGTGCGGTCGGCGACCAGGCCCACGCGCGACTCCAGGCCGACGCCGCGCGCGACCAGGTGATGCGCCAGCCGGTTGGCCCGCGCGTCGAGCTCCGCGTACGTCGTCGCGGCGCCCTCGTAGACGAGCGCGACGTTCTCCGGCGTGCGCGCGGCCTGCTCCGCGAACTGGCGGTGGATGGGATGGCGCGGCCACTCGTGCGCCGTCTGGTTCCACTCCACCAGCACGCGGCGGCGCTCCTCGTCGTCCATCACCCCCAGCAGCTCCGACAGCGGCGCGTCGGGAGCCTCGGAGGCGGCGACGAGCAGGGTGCGGAAGTGCTTCGCCAGCCGCTCGATGGTGGCCGCGTCGAAGAGGTCCGCGCTGTACTCGGCGGAGAAGCGCGCCTTCCCGTCGGCCGAGCGGATCACGCCGAAGGTGAGGTCGAGCTTGCTCGTCCCCGTGTCGCCGCCGTCGCCAGGGTCGAAGGAGACGCCCGCGGCGCGCGGCCCCGGCGCCTCGTCCTGCACGGTGAAGGCGACCTGCACCAGCGGCGGGCGGCTGAGCGAGCGCTCCACCTTCAGCTCGTCCACCAGCTTCTCGAAGGGCAGCTCCTGGTGCGCGTACGCCTCCAGCGTGGTCTGCCGCACCCGCGCCAGCAGCTCGCGGAAGGTCGGGTTCCCGGAGAGGTCGGTGCGCAGCGCCAGCGTGTTCACGAAGAAGCCGATCAGCGGCTCCACCTCCGCCCGCGTCCGCCCCGCGACCACGGTGCCCACCACTACGTCGTCCTGCCCCGTCCAGCGGTGCAGGAGCGCGCACCCCACGGCGAGCATCGCCATGAACGGCGTGGCACCCTCCGCCCGCGCGGCCTCCTCCAGCGTGGCCACGGCGTCGGCGGGGAGAGGCGCGTCGCAGCCGGCGCCGTGCAGCCCCAGCACCTCGGGGCGCGGGCGGTCCGCCGGCAGGTCGAGCGCGGGGGCGCCGGCCAGCCGGCCGCGCCAGTAGCCGAGCTGCCGCTCCAGCACCTCGCCGCGCAGCCAGCTCCGCTGCCACGCCGCGAAGTCGGCGTACTGCACCGCGAGCTCCGGCAGCGGCGAGGGCTCGCCGGCCGCGAACGCCCCGTAGAGCTCCGCCAGCTCGCCGTTGAAGCGCCCCATGCTCCACCCGTCGCTCACCACGTGGTGCATGCCCACCAGCAGCAGGTGGTCGTCGTCCGCGCGGCGAACGAGCGCCAGCCGCAGCAGCGGCCCGTTCTCCAGGTCGAAGGGCGCGCGCGCCTCCTCGTCGGCGATGCGGCGCGCCGCGGCCTCCGCGTCGGCGTGGCCGCGCAGGTCGTGGAGCGGCAGGGGGATGGAGCCGCCGCCCTTCCCGCTGTCCCCTGTCCCCTGTCCCCTGTCCCCTGCGGTGATCACCTGCACCGGCGCGCCCTCGCCGCCGCGGCGGAAGACGGTGCGCAGCGACTCGTGGCGGCGGACGATCTCGTCCACCGCGCGGCGGAGCGCGTCCACGTCCAGCGCGCCGCGCAGCCGCAGGGAGACGGGCATGTTGTAGACGGCCGCGTCGCCGTAGAGCTGCTGCACGAACCAGAGCCGCTCCTGCGCGAAGGAGAGCGGCAGCGGCCGGTCGCGCGGCACGGGAACGATGGGGGGCGCGGGGAGCGCCTCGGCGCGCGCCAGCTCCGCATCCACGCGGGCGGCGAGCGCCTCGAGCGTGGGCGCGTCGAAGATCTCGCGCAGCGGCAGCTCGACGCCCGCGGCGCGCCGCAGCCGCGCGGCCACCCGCGCCGCCAGCAGCGAGTGCCCGCCCGCCACGAAGAAGTTGTCGCCGCGCCCGATCTCCTCGATCCCCAGCACCTCGCGCCAGGCGGCGGCCACCGCGGCCTCCGTCGGGGTGCGCGGCGCCTCGCTGCGCGCCAGGGTGGCGCCCCACTCCGGCTCGGGGAGCGCCTTGCGGTCCACCTTGCCGTTGGGGGTGAGCGGGAAGCGCTCCAGCACCACCAGCTCCGCGGGAACCAGGTGCGCCGGGAGCACGCGGCGCAGCGAGGCGCGCATCTCCACCGCCGAGAGCTCCTCCGGCGATGCCACGTAGCCCACCAGGCGCCGTTCGCCCGCGGGGGCGTCGCGCAGCACCACCACCGCGTCGCGCACGCCGGGGAGGGTGGCCAGCGCCGCCTCCACCTCGCCCGGCTCCACCCGGAAGCCGCGCACCTTCACCTGGTGGTCGATGCGGCCCAGGTAGTCGAGCGTGCCGTCCGCGTTCCACCGCCCCAGGTCGCCGGTGCGATAGAGCCGCCCCCCCGGCCGGGCCGAGAAGGGGTCGGGCATGAAGCGGTCGGCCGTCATCCCCGGCCGCCCCCGGTAGCCGCGCGCCACCCCCGCGCCGCCCACCCAGATCTCGCCGGGCACGCCGATGGCCGCCTCGTTGAAGGCGGGGTCGACCACGTGCACGCGGGTGCCCCGCAGCGGCACGCCCAGCGGCACGCGCGCCATCTCCCCCTGCAGCCGGGCGAAGGTGGCGTAGACGGTGGCCTCGGTGGGCCCGTAGGCGTTCAGGAAGCGCCGCCCGCGGCTCCAGCGCGCCACCACGTCGGTGGGGCACGCCTCGCCGCCGGCGCACACGGTGCGTAGCTCCGGCAGCCCCGCCTCGGGGAGCACCGACCACACCGAGGGCGGCATCAGCACCGCGTTCACCCGGCGCTCGGCCAGCGTGGCGAGCAGCGGCTTCCCCGGCAGCAGCGACTCGCGCGTGGCCATCACCAGCGTGCAGCCGTTCCCCAGCGTGGCCAGGATGTCGGCCATCGCCACGTCGAAGGAGAAGGAGACGAACTGCAGCAGCCGCGTCCCCGGCGCCATCCCGAACGCCTCGCGCTGGGCGGCGGCCATGTTGTGCAGCCCCCCGTGCGTCACCAGCGCCCCCTTCGGCCGCCCGGTGGAGCCCGAGGTGTAGATCACGTAGGCGATCCCCTCCGGCTCCACGGGAACGTCGAGGTTGGAATCGTCCTCCCCCTCCGCCGCCGCGTACGCCTCGTCGAGATCGACGACGCGCGCGGACGCGGTGTCGAGGCCCGCGGAGAGGGCGTGGCGGGTGATGAGCACCTGCGCGCGCGAGTCGGCCAGCATGTACGCGCGCCGCTCGACGGGGTAGTCGGGATCGACGGGGAGGTAGGCGCCGCCCGCCTTCCACACCGCCAGCACGGCGGCGATCGGGTGGTCCGAGCGCTCCAGCGAGATGGCGACGGCCGACTCGGGGCCCACGCCGAGCGAGCGCAGGTGGCGCGCGAGCCGGTTGGCGCGGCGGTTCAGCGCGTCGTAGCGGGTCTCCCGGCCCTGGAAGTCGACGGCCACGGCGCCCGGCGCGCGCTCCACCCACGCCTCGAACATCCGCGCGGCGGGGATCGGCTCGGCCGCGGGGCCGCCGTCGCTCCACGCGGCCAGCCGCTCGCGCTCGCCCGGCGCCAGCACCTCCACCTGGGCCACGGGGCGGCCGGGGTCGGCGAGGACGCCCTCCAGCAGCAGCCGGTAGCGCGCGCCGATGCGCTCCGCCGTGGCGCGGTCGAAGAGGTCGGCGGCGTACTCCAGCATCCCCGCCAGCGCGCCTTCGGGGGCCTCGTCGAAGATCAGCGTCAGGTCGAACTTGGCCGTCACCTGCTCCGGCGCGTGGTCCGCGGCCGCCACGCCGGGGAGCTCCAGGTCGGCGGCTCCCTGGTTCTGCAGCGTGAACATCGCCTGGAAGAGGGGCGGATGGCTCAGGCTCCGCTCCACCTTCAGGTGCTCCACCAGCTTCTCGAACGGCAGCTCCTGGTGGGCGAAGGCGCCCAGCGTGGCCTCGCGCACCTGCGCCAGCAGCGCGCGGAAGTCGGGCGCGCCCGAGAGGTCGGCGCGCAGCGCCAGCGTGTTCACGAAGAGGCCCACGATCCCCTCCGTCTCCTCGCGCGCGCGACCGGCCACCACGCTGCCCACCACCACGTCGTCCTGGCTGGCCAGCCGGCCCAGGAGCGCCTGGTACGCCGCCAGCAGCACCATGAAGGGCGTCGCCCCCTCGCGCCGCGCCAGCGCGCGCACCCGCCCTGCCAGCGCGGGGGAGAGGACCAGGGGAACGGTGGCGCCGCGGAAGCTCTGGCGCGGCGGCCGCGGCCGGTCCGAGGGAAGCTCCAGCAGCGGGGGCGCGCCCTCCAGCCGGCCGCGCCAGTACGCCAGCTCGCGCTCCAGCCGCTCCCCCGCCAGGTGCTCGCGCTGCCACGCCGCGTAGTCGCCGTACTGCAGCGGCGCCGCCGGGAGCGCGGGCTCCACCCCGCACGCCAGCGCCGCGTACGCCGCCGAGATCTCGCGGAAGAGGATGCCGAACGACCACCCGTCGCCCATCGCGTGGTGCAGGTTCAGCGCGAAGAGGTGGTCGTCGTCCGCGAGACGGACGAGGAGCGCGCGGAAGACGGGGCCGTGCTCCAGGTCGAACGGTCGCCAGGAGTGCTCGTGCACGATGGCGCGCGCCTCACCCTCGCTGGCGGCGTCCACCACCGGCAGCTTGAAGGGGCGCGGCTCGGCCACCTCCTGCACGCGCGCGTCGCCGGCCGAGCGGATGCGGGTGCGCAGCACCTCGTGCCGGTGCACCACCGCCTCCAGCGCGCCGCGCAGCGCCTCCACCTCCAGCGCGCCGCGCAGCCGCTGGGCCACGGGCATGTTGTAGATCCCCGTGTCGGGCACCAGCCGCTCCAGGAACCACATCCGCTCCTGGGCGAACGAGAGCGGGAGCGGCTCCGATCGGTCGGCCGGGGTGACGGGCGGGAGCGGCTCGCCCTCGGCGCGCAGCGCCTCCACGCGCGCGGCCAGGCGGCGCACGGTGGGCGCCTCGAACACCGCGCGCAGCGGCACCTCGGCGCCGAAGGCCTGGCGGATGCGCGACACCACCTGCGTGGCCAGCAGCGAGTGCCCGCCCAGCAGGAAGAAGTCGTCGTCGATCCCCACCCGCTCCACCCCCAGCACGTTGGCCCAGATGCCGGCCAGCAGCTCCTCGCCGGCGGTGCGCGGCGCGGCCTGCTCCTCCACCTCCGGCGCGCCGGGGGCGGGGAGCGCGGCGCGGTCGACCTTGCCGTTGGGGGTCAGGGGGATGGCGTCGAGCGCGACGAACGCCGTGGGCACCATGTAGTCTGGCAGGCGCCGCCCCAGCGCGTCGCGCAGCGCGGCCGGCGAGGGGGGCGAGCCGTTGCGGGCCACCACGTAGGCCACCAGGCGCTTCTCGCCCCCCTGTTCGCGCACGGCCACGGTGCAGTCGCGCACGTCGGGGTGCTCGCGCAGCGCCGCCTCCACCTCGCCCGGCTCGATGCGGAAGCCGCGCACCTTCACCTGCTGGTCGATGCGCGCCAGGAACTCGAGCGCGCCGTTCTCGAGGCGGCGCACGCGGTCTCCGGTGCGGTAGAGCCGCGCGCCGGGCAGACCCGAGAGGAAGTCGGGGACGAAGCGCTCCGCCGTCATCCGCGGCCGCCCCAGGTAGCCGCGCGCCAGGCCGTCGCCGCCCAGCAGCAGCTCGCCGGGCTCGCCCAGGTTGCAGAAGCGCAGGCCGTCCGCCACGTACGCCGTGGTGTTCGCCAGCGGCAGGCCGATGGGAACGGATACGGCACCCTCGGGAACGGACCGGATCTCGTGCCAGAGGGCGAAGGTGGTGCTCTCGCTCGGTCCGTAGCCGTTCAGAAGCCGCGCCGGCACGCCCGCCTCGAGCACCGCGCGCACGGCGGCCGGGTCCAGCGCCTCGCCGCCGACCAGCAGGTGGCGCATCGTGCGGAAGGCGTCGGGCCGCGCGCGCGCCACCTGGTTGAAGAGCGCCACGGTGAGGAACGCCGCGGTCACGCGCTTCGTCTCGACCGCAGCGGCGAGCGCGCCGGGGTCCAGCACCGTGTCGCGGTCGATCCCCACCACGCACCCTCCGTTCAGCAGCGCGCCCCACACCTCGAAGGTGAGCGCGTCGAACGAGGTGTTGGAGATCTGCGCGATCCGCTCGTCCGCGGCGAAGGGGAGGTAGGCGGTGTTGCGGACCAGGCGCACGACCGCGCGGTGCGGCACGCCCACGCCCTTCGGCTTCCCCGTCGACCCCGAGGTATAGACCACGTACGCCAGGGAATCGGGAGATGGATCGACGGCGGCAGGCGGGGTGATGGCATCATCCCCATCCCCCGAAGAAGCCAGCGACACCACGGGCCCGCCGAAGCCCGCGAGCACCTCCGCCACGCGCCCGCCGGCCGTCCCCGGGTCGTCGACCACGAGCGCGGCGACGCCGACATCCTCCAGCATGAACGACAGCCGCGGCGCGGGATACGACGGGTCCAGCGGCACGTACGCGCCCCCCGCCTTGAGCGCCGCCAGCATGGCGACGATGAGGTCCGGCGAGCGCTCCAGCGCGATGCCGACGCGGCTCTCGGGGCCCACGCCGGCCGCTCGCAGCCGCTCCGCCAGCCGGTCCGCGCGCGCGTCCAGCTCCACGTAGCTGATCCGCTCGCCGCCGAATTCGATCGCGGGCGCGCCGGGCCGCTCCGCCGCGCGCCGCTCGAAAAGGCGGTGGATGGGCTCGTTGCGCTCGTACCCGGCGGCGGTGTGGTTCACCGCGGTCGTCACGAAGGCGCGCTCCGCCGGCCCGGCGCCGGCGAGGTCGCGCAGCGGCGTCTCCGGCGCCCCGGCCGCCTCCTCCAGCAGCGCCAGCACGTGGCGGACGAGGCGGTCCACCGTGGGCGCGTCGAAGAGGTCGGTGGCGTACTCCGCGTCCACGCGGATGGCGCCGTCGTCCTCCTCGTAGTGGTCGAGGGTGAGGTCGAACTTGGCGGTGTGGTACTCGGGGGCGAGCGGCGCGATCTCCACCCCACCCAGCGCGATGGGCTCCATCCGCGCGTTCTGGAGCGTGACCATCGCCTGGAAGACGGGGTTGCGCGCGGGGTCGCGCGGCAGCCGCAGCTCCTCCACCAGCCGGTCGAACGGCAGCTCCTGGTGGTCGAAGGCCGCCAGCGCCACCGCCTTCTCGCGCGCCAGCAGCGCGCGGAAGCTCTCCGCCGGGTCCACCGCCAGCCGCAGCGGCAGCGTGTTCACGAAGAAGCCCACCAGCCCCGCCAGCTCGCTCCGCTGCCGGTTGGCCACGGGCGTGCCGATCACCACGTCGTGCTGCCCGGCGTGGCGGGCGAGCACGGCGCGGAAGGCGGCCGTGAGCACGTTGAAGAGCGTCGCCTCTTCCGCGCGCGCCAGCTCGCGCAGCCGCTCGGCCGCGGCGGGCTCGATGCGCGCCTTGAGGGTGCGGCCGCGGTGGCTCTCGGCGGCGGGGCGCACCCGGTCGGCCGGGAGCTCCAGCGCGGGGGGTGCGCCCTCCAGCGCCCTGCGCCAGAAGGCGGTGAGCCGCGCCAGCGCCTCGCCCGCCAGGTGCTCGCGCTGCCACGCCGCGAAGTCGGCGTACTGCACCGGCAGCGGCTCCAGCCGCGGCGGGCGTCCCTCGCGCTCGGCGGCGTACAGCTCGCCCAGCTCGCGCGCGATCACCCCCATGCTCCACCCGTCGCTCACGATGTGGTGCATGCACACCAGCAGCACGTGCTCGTCGCCCGCGAGGCGCAGCAGGGACGCGCGCAGCAGCGGCCCTTCGACCAGGTCGAAGGGCGTGTTCGCGTCCTCGTCCACCCGCCGCCGCACCTCGCCCTCGCGCGCGTCGGCGGGCAAGCCCGACAGGTCGACGAGCGGGAGATTCAAGGCGTCGTTCCCGCTGTCCCCTGTCCCCTGTCCCCTGTCCCCTGCGGTTCCCGCCGGATGGATCACCTGCACCGGCCCGTCGGCGCGCTCGGCCACGGTGGTGCGCAGCGTCTCGTGGCGCGCGCGCAGCGCGTCGAGCGCGCCGGAGAGCGCCTCCACGTCCAGCTCGCCGCGGATGCGCAGCGGGTAGGGCATGTTGTACGCGGCGCTCCCGGGGCTCATCCGGTCGAGCACCCAGAGGCGCGCCTGCGCGAAGGAGAGCGGCGCGGTGTTCCCCGCGCGCGGGCGCGGGCGCAGCTCGGGGCCGGCCGCCTGCGCCTGCGCGCTCTTCAGCCGCAGCTCCAGCAGCCGGCGGCGTTCGGGCGAGAGCCCCTGCAGCCGGGACAGCACGTCGGTCATCGCGCGCCGTCCCCCGCGTAGCTCTCCGCCTCGAGCAGCGCGCGCACCTCCTCGTCGCTGAGCCCGTCCAGCTCGTCGATCAGCGCCCCCAGCATCGCTTCCTTCGCCGCGTCGACCACCGCCGCCAGCGCGGAGACGGTGGGCGCCTCGAAGATCCGGGCCAGCGGCAGCTCCACGCTGAACGCCTCGCGCACCCGCATCACCAGCTGCGTGGCCAGCAGCGAGTGGCCGCCCAGGTCGAAGAAGTTGTCGTCGGCGTACACCTCCTCCTGCTGGAGGACGGCGGCCCAGATCGCCGCCATCTCCCGCTCCGTCTCCGTCCCCGGCTCCGCGCCGGCGCCGGTGTGGCGCACCGCGTCGGGCTCGGGGAGGGCGGCGCGGTCGACCTTGCCGTTGGGGGTGAGCGGGAAGGCGTCGACCACCCCGAAGGCGGCCGGCACCATCGGCTCGGGCACGCGCTCGCGCAGCCACGCCCGCAGCCGTGGCCCCAGGTCGCGCGCCCGCACCGCGCGCACGGGGTCGTTGGCGAACGCCTCCAGCGCCTTCTCCGCCAGCGGCCGCGCGGGAAAGTCGGCGTCCGACCCCGCCGGCCGGAAGAGCGCGTCGATGCGCCCCGGCGCACGCGGGCCGGCGGGGCGCAGCTCCACCTCCATCCCCATCCCCTCCCCCAGCGCCCGCAGCGCCTCGGGGTCGAGGGCGGAGGGCGGCTCGGCCGCCAGCGCGGCGCGCAGCTCGGCGGCGGTGTCGTCCGGCGCGGCGGCGGCGAGCAGCTCCACCATCCGCAGCTCCGCCCACACCCGCACGTCGGGGATGCCGAGGACCGCCAGGGGCGCCTCGGGAGATGCGGAGAGCATCGCCCGCACGGCCTCGAGCCCGTCGGAGAGCTCCGCCCAGTCGACGTTCCCGACCCCTTCCCTGCCGGCCGTCCCCTGTCCCCTGTCCCCTGTCCCCTGCGGTTCCCCCACCCACAGCACCACGTCCAGCCGGTGCCGCGTCAGCTCGTTGTGCGCGGCGCCGCGCTTGATCCGCGCCTCCACCCGCGCGATGCGGGGGACGAGGGCCTGCAGCGCGCGGAAGAAGTCCGGCTCCACCACCAGCTCCTCTTCCTCCTCCACCGCGCGGCGCGCGCGCGCCCGCACCTCGCGCGCGGGGAGGCGCCCCTCGCACGAGCCCAGCTCCACCGCGGTGCGGAAAGCCTCCAGCGTCCACAGGTTGCGCACGTCGCCCAGGAAGACGGCGCCACCGTCGCGCACCGCCTCCACCGCGCCCTCCACCACGCGGCGCAGGTAGCCCACGCCGGGGAAGTACTGGGCGACGGAGTTCAGCACCACCGTGTCGAACGAGCGCGGCTCCACCCCGCGGAAGTCCGCCGCCTCGCGCTCCGACAGCCTCACCGGCGGCAGCCCCTGGCGACGGGCCACGCGCGCCCCCAGCGTCCGCAGCGCGTGCGCGGAGATGTCCGTCCCCACGTACTCCGTGGCGCGCGGCGCCACGCGGAAGAGCACCAGGCCCGAGCCGACGCCCAGTTCCAGCACGCGCCCGGGCCCGCCGGCTGTCCCCTGTCCCCTGTCCCCTGTCCCCTGCCGTTTGTCCCCTGTCCCCTGCCGTTCCTGCCGTAGCCCGACCACGCGCCGCCCGGTCTCGTCCGCCCACTCGCGCATCTCCGCGGCGGGGATCGGCTGCCCCGTGTAGGAGCTGTGCCACCCGGAGATGTCGAAGGCCTCGTCCGCGGCGCCCGCCTGCCCCGAGGTGCCGTACAGGTCGTCGAACATCTGCGCCCAGTGCGCCACCTGCTCCGCCTGCGGGTCGGCCTCCTCGTTTTCGGTCGATGGGGATGCCTCGGCCTCCGCCGGCTTCGCGGCGAGCACCCAGCCGAGCAGCCGCAGCGCGCCGGTGCCGTCGTCGCGCGCGTCCACCACCGCGTCGGCCACCTCGGGGTGGTCGCGCAGCAGCGACTCCACCTCTCCCGGCTCGATGCGGTTGCCGCGGATCTTCACCTGGCGGTCCACGCGGCCCAGGTACTCCAGACGGCCGTCGTTCCCCCAGCGCACGCGGTCGCCGGTGCGGTACATGCGCGCCCCCGCCGCCCCCGAGAAGGGCTCGGGAGCGAAGCGCTCCGCCGTCATCCCCGCCCGCCCGCGGTACCCGCGCGCCACGCCCACCCCCGCGACGCACAGCTCGCCGGGGACGCCCAGCGGCACGGGGTTCAGCGCCGCGTCGACCACGTAGACGCGCACGTTCGCCAGCGGCCGGCCGATCGCGGCGCGCGCGTCGCCCGCCTGGCACGGGCCCAGCGTGGCGCAGACGGTGGCCTCGGTGGGACCGTAGGCGTTCAGGAAGGTGCGCCCCGGCGCCCAGCGCGCGACCAGGGCCTGCGGCAGCGCCTCGCCGGCGCTCGCCAGGGTGCGCAGCTCCGGGAGCGCGCCCTCCGGGAGCGTGGAGAGCACCGAGGGCGGCAGGGTGGCGACGGTCACGCGCTCGCGGCGCATCAGCTCCAGCAGCGGCGCGCCCGACATCTCCTCGCGCGGCACCAGCACCAGCGCGGCGCCGGAGGTCAGCGCGGTCAGGCTCTCCGCCACCGCCGCGTCGAACGAGAACGAGGCGAACTGCAGCACCCGGCTCTGCGCCCCCACGCCGAACTTGCCGGCGTGCGCGGCGACGAGGTTCGAGAGCCCGCGGTGCGGCACCAGCACCCCCTTCGGCCGCCCGGTGGAGCCGGAGGTGTAGATGACGAAGGCGAGCGAATCGGCCTGGGTCTCCCCCTCCGGCTCCGTAGACGGCCGCGCGGCGATGGCGGCGCCCTCGGCATCCAGCGCGACCACCTCCACCCCGCCGCGCGGGGCGATGGCGCTCGCGCGCGGCGAGACCACCAGGCGCGTGCCGGAATCCTCCAGCATCCACGCCAGCCGGTCCGCCGGGTACGCGGGATCCAGGGAGACGACCGCGCCGCCCGCCTTGAGCACGGCCAGGAGCGAGACCACCATCTCCGGCGAGCGGTCGGCCACCACGCCGACGGTCACCTCGGGGCCCACGCCGCGCGCGCGGAGGTGGTGCGCCAGGCGGTTGGCCGAGGCGTCGAGCGTGGCGTAGGGGGTCGCGCGGCCGCCGTGCACCAGCGCGGGGGCGTGCGGCGCGCGCGCGGCCTGCTCCGCGATTCGCCGGTGCACGGGCGCGGTGGCATAGTCGCGCGCGGTGCGGTTCCACTCCACCAGCAGCGTCTCGCGCGCGGGGTCGGGGAGCGCCGCCAGCAGCCGCGACAACCGCTCGCCCGGGCGCGCCGTGGCGGCGTCCAGCAGGGCGGCGAGCTGCTCCATCATCCGCGCCACCGTGGCCTCGTCGAAGAGGTCGGTGGCGAACTCCGCCTCGCCCGCCATCCCGTCGGGGGTCTCGGTGAGCTCCACGCTCAGGTCGAACTTGGCGGTGCCGCTGTCGACGGGCTCGGGCCTGAGCGTCACCCGCGGCAGCTCCAGCACCGCCGGCGGCGTGTTCTGCAGGATGAGCGAGACCTGGAAGAGCGGCGCGCGGGAGAGCGTGCGCTCCGGCCGCAGCTCCTCCACCACCCGCTCGAAGGAGAGGTCCTGGTGCGCGAAGGCGTCGAGCGCGGCGCGGCGGGCGCGCCCCACCAGCTCGCGGAAGGACGGGTCGCCGCCCACGTCCACCCGCACCGCCATGGTGTTCACGAAGAAGCCGATCAGCCCCTCCAGCCGCTCGCTCACCCGCCCCGCCACCGGCGAGCCCACCACCAGGTCCGTCTCGCCGCTCCAGCGGTGCAGCAGCGCGTCGTAGGCGGCCAGCAGCACCATGTAGGGAGTGGCGCCCTCCGCGCGCGCGACCTCGCGCACCCGCGCGGCGGTCGCGGCGGGCACGCGGAAGCGGTGCACCTTGCCGCGGTGGCTCTGCACGGCCGGGCGCGGGCGGTCGGTGGCCAGGCGCAGCTCGGCGGGGGCGCCGGCCAGCGCCTCGCGCCAGTAGGCGAGCTGCCGCTCCAGCACCTCGCCCTTCAGCCACTCGCGCTGCCACACCGCGTAGTCGGCGTACTGCACCGGGAGCGGCTCCAGCGGCGCGGCCTCGCCCCGGCTGAAGGCGTCGTAGAGCGCGCCGATCTCGGCATGGAGCACCGCCAGCGACCAGCCGTCGCCCGCCACGTGGTGGAGGTCGAGGACGAGCAGGTGCACGTCGTCCCCGGTGCGCACCAGCAGCGCGCGCAGCATCACGTCGCGCGCCAGGTCGAAGGGCTGCTCCGCCTCCTCCGCCGCCAGCCGCCGCGCCTCGGCCTCCGCCTCGTCGTCGGGGAGCGCGCGCAGGTCGGCCACCGGGAGGGGGAAGGAGTCCGGCGCGGGGTGCAGGACCTGCACCGTGCCCGCGGACGTCTCGGCGAAGGTGGTGCGCAGCGCCTCGTGGCGGCGGACGACTTCCGCCAGCGCGCGGCGGAGCGCGTCGGCATCCAGCTCGCCGGTCAGGCGGATGGCCAGGGGGATGTTGTAGAAGGGGCTCTCCGGCTCCATCCGGTGCAGGAACCAGAGCCGCTGCTGCGCGAAGGAGAGCGGAAGGGCCTCATCGCGCACCGCGGTGCGCAGCGGCGGCCGGGTGGACGCCGCCTCGCCGCGCGCCGCCTCGACGGCGGCCGCCAGGCGCGCGGGGGTCGGCGCCTCGAAGAGCGCGCGCACCGGCAGCTCCACTCCGCAGCGGTGGCGCACGCGGGCGAGCGCCTGCATGGCCAGGAGCGAGTGCCCGCCCAGGTCGAAGAAGTCGTCGTCCGCCTGCACGCGCGGCGCCCCCAGCACCTCGCCGAAGATGGCGGCGAGCCGGGCGGCGGTGTCGTCCACGTCGGCCTGCGGCTCCGCCGGGAGCGCCGGGGCCGGGAGCGCGCGCCGGTCCACCTTGCCGTGCGCGGTCAGCGGCAGCGCGTCGAGCATCACGATGGCCGAGGGCACCATGTACCCCGGCAGCCGCGCCCGCAGCCAGCACCGCAGCGCGCCCTCGTCGACCGATTCGTTGCGGGGGACGCCGTACGCCACCAGCCGCATCCGCCCGCCGTCCTCGCGCGCCACCACGGCGCCGCTGGCCAGGTCGGGGTGGGCGCAGAGCACGGCCTCCACCTCCCCCGGCTCCACGCGGTAGCTCCCGACCTTCACCTGGTCGTCCATGCGCCCCAGGAACAGCAGAACTGCAGTGCGGAAGTGCGGGAGTGCGGAAGTGCGTGGGTCCTCGCGCGAGTCCAGCGCACTTCCGCACTCACGCACTTCCGCACTTTCCGTCTCGGCGTTCCACCGCACCCGGTCGCCCGTGCGGTACATCCGCGCGCCGGGACGGTCGGAAGACGGATCCGGGACGAAGCGCTCGGCGGTCAGACCCGGGCGCCCCAGGTACCCGCGCGCCACGGTGACGCCGCCGAGGCAGAGCTCGCCGGGGTCGCCGGGGGATACCGGCCGGAGCGCCTCGTCCAGCACCTGCGCGGTCCACCCCTCGAGCGGCGCGCCGATGGGGATCTCGCCGTCGGCGTCCCCATCCAGCTCCCACGTGGTGGCGGTGACGGTGGCCTCGGTGGGGCCGTAGCTGTTGATCCAGCGCACGCCGTCGCCCGCAACGCGGCGCCAGAGCGCAAGCGTGGAGGGCTTCGCCGTCTCGCCGCCCGTCACCACCAGGCGCACGGACGCGGGGACGCGGGCGCCGCTCGCGTCCATCTCCAGCGTCCACGCCTCCCAGAAGGCGGTGGGAATGTTGAGGATGGAGACCTTCTCCTCCTCGATCCAGCGCAGGAAGCCGGCGCCCAGCGCGTCCACCTCCGCCGGGCGGAAGACCACCGCCGCGCCCGCCGCCCAGGTGGGGAAGATCTCCTCCACCGAGATGTCGAAGCCGATCGACGCCACCTGCGCCGCCCGGTCGGCCTCCGTCAGCCCGAAGAGGCCGACGATGGCGCGGTTGTGCGCCACCAGGGAGCGGTGCGACACCCCCACCCCCTTTGGCCGCCCGGTGGAGCCGGAGGTGTAGATGACGTACGCCAGCGCGTCCGCCGGTACGGCCGCGGGGGCCCAGGCGTCGGCGAGCGCCGGGTCGATCTCCGCCACGTCGAGCGCGGGGACGCCCGTGCGGGGGAGGCGCGCGCGCGCCGCGGCGTGGGTGAGCACCACGGCCGCGCCGGAATCCTCCAGCACCCAGGCGGTGCGCTCCGCGGGGTACTCGGGGTCGATGGGGACGTAGGCGGCGCCCGCCTTGAGCACGCCCAGCAGCGCGGCCGCCAGCTCGGGGCCGCGCTCCATCAGCACCGCCACCCGGCTCTCCACCCCCACCCCCGCCTCGCGGAGCCGCGCGGCCACCGCGTTCGCCCGCCGCTCCAGCTCGCCGAACGAGGTCTCGCGCCCCGCCAGCGACACCGCCGCGGCGTCCGGGGCGAGACGCGCGCACGCCTCGAACAGCTCGTGCGCGCAGCTCTCCCGCGGGTGGGCCGGGTCGGACGGGCGGTGGTGCGAGGGTGCGGCGGCGATCACAAGGGCTCTCGGGTGCTTCGGTTTACGCTGGGACGCCGGTGGTTCCTACCCGGCGACATGGACGAACCGACCGGGCCGAGCGCTCAATCGGAGCGCGTTAGCTCCCATAGAGCCATCAAGAGTACGGACGAGGGACGAACAGCCCGGAGGGCGGAAGGCGCGTACCGCCCCTCCGCCCCGTCTGCGCGGGTCTCCGCTACCCTGTTCCGAATGCGCAAAGCTAATGCGAATGGGACCGAAAATGTAGTAGTTCGACCCAAGTGCCTGAATCTGCACGACGTTAACAGAGCCGTACTTGACCCCTGCGCGCCGGACAAACTGGGTCGCCTTCGCGACTTGCGTGCCGCATATGAGGCGAAGGCTCCCCATGCCCGCGCGCATCACTCTATCCTGCCGCTCGGAACGTGCGTCCCCAATGCGCCAACTGCGGCACACGTACAATCCGACATCAACACGCGGGAGGCGCGGAGAGGATGCCGCTCCTCTCCGCGCCTCCGGGCCGCGATGCCGTAGCGCACTCAGAACATTCGCAGCGACGGCAGCATCGTGTCGATCACCGGCTGACGGGCCGAATACAGGAAGAAGTGGTCGCCGGGGAAGACGTGCAGGCGGAAGTCGGCGCCCGTGTGGCGCTCCCACGCCTGCGCGTCCTCGATCATCACCTTCGCGTCCTCCGTCCCGGTGAGCGCGGTGATGGGGATGGAGAGCGGGGGCTCGTCGCGGTGCTCGTAGGTCTCGGTGAGCGCCATGTCGGCGCGCAGGAGGGGGGCGAGCAGCCCCAGCAGCTCCGGGTGCTCCAGGATGGCCTGCGGCATTCCGCCCAGCGTCGCGAGCTCCTCCACCAGCTCGTCCTGCGGCAGCTGGTGCAGGTCGCGCTGCCGGCTGGGCACGTCCGGCGCCCGCCGCCCCGAGGCGAAGAGGTGCACCGGCCCCGGCGTGCCGGTGCGCCGGGCGTGGCGTGCCAGCTCGAAGCCGATCAGTGCGCCGTTGCTGTGCCCCAGGATCGCGTACGGCAGGTCGCGCCAGCGCTCCAGCGCCGCCGCCAGCGCCTCCACCAGCGGCTGCAGCCGGTCGAAGGGCGGCTCCGCCATTCGGTTCTCGCGCCCGGGGAGCTGCACCGCGCACCCCTCGACCTCGGGGGGCAGCGCCTCGGCCCAGCCGCGGAACGCCGAGGCGCCGCCGCCGGCGTGGGGAATCATCAGCAGCCGCAGCCGTGCGTGGGGGCGCGGCTGCGGCTGCTGGATCCAGGGATCTTTCTTGAGTGCGGTCAAGGACGTGTGGGAGCGGTCGTGGAATCGTTGCGGTTTCCCGAGCCAAGATAGCCGTCGTGCAGCGCTTCCGCAGGGGCCCGCGCCGATTCCGGCGTCGCGGGGGAGCGTCCGCACGCCGCGAACACGGCGGTCGCGAGCAGGGTGGCGAAGGCGAGCTTCTTCATGGGATCCTCCTGGGCTGGCGAGCGGCAGGCGCTCGCGTGCTACAATCTGCGCCACAATATTTGCATTGACGCAGCCTTCCTCCCAAAGAAGAACCCATCCGCTAGAGCGCGCAATCTCTGCGCTACAAATCCGCCAAACGCTTGCAAAACCTAGCCAAAGTTCACGGTTTTTCTGTTATTCTGCCACCGTAACACGTCTCAGAGTAGAGAAATAGCATCATCCTTATTGAGACATTGTATTCATCACACAGAGACGCGGATACATGGAGAGAACCGCTACCTCTCTCCGTGTCTCTGCGCCTCTGTGTGAAACGCCGTTTACTTGTCCTCCCACCGCTCCGCCGCCATCATGTTGGACGAGATGGACGGGGAGCCACGGAAGACGAGCGGAGGGATGGGGATGGCGAGGTGCTGGCTGATGAAGAGCGAGCCGGGGTCGTACTCGATCGACGCCCTGGCGCGCGACGGGAAGACGCACTGGGAGGGGGTGCGCAACTACCAGGCGCGCAACTTCATGCGCGACGACATGCAGCCGGGCGACCCGGTGCTCTTCTACCACAGCAACGCGGATCCCACCGGCGTGGCCGGGCTGGCGCGGGTGGCCACGCGCGGCTACCCCGACCGCGCCGCGCTCGACCCGGACAGCCACTACTACGACGAGAAGGCGACGGAAGAGGACCCGCGCTGGTACCTGGTGGACGTGGAGTTCGTGGAGAAGTTCCCCCGCGTGGTCACGCTCGACGAGCTGCGCGCCACCCCGGGGCTGGAAAAGATGCTGGTGATCAACAAGAGCCGCCTCTCCGTCCAGCCCGTGACCGACGACGAGTACCGCCTCGTCGTGAAGCTCGGCCAGGGCTGACGCGAGGACGCAGAGGAACTGAGAGGGCGCAGAGGCTGTCTCTGCGCTCTCTCAGTGCCTCCGCGCCTCTGCGTGACCGAACGTCAGGCAGCCTGGCGGAACTGCTCGCCCGTCGACGCCTCGATCGCCTCGATGGCCGCCCGCGCCAGCCGGTACTGCTCCTTGATCCCCGGCCAGTTCTCGCGGATGTATGCCTTCAGGTTGCGCGTGCCCGCCCCCACCCGGATCTCCCGCTCCTCCTCGCAGCGCGCCCCCACCTCGCGGATGAACTCGAGCATCGCCTCGTGCTCGGCGGTGCGCAGCGGCTGCGGCCGGGGGAGCGCCCACGCCGGCAGCTCCGGCGGGTCCCACCGGAAGGCCGTGCCGTCCTTCAGCCTGGCCCGGAAGCGCCCCTCCTCGTGCACCGTGGCGAACGACTCCTCCAGCGCGTAGAGGTAGCGCCCGATCCCCCACTGTACCGCCGCCCGCTTCATCGCGGCGGAGAGGCCGCCCTTCACCCCCTCCACGTCGGTGTTCTCGGCGCCGTCCCACTTGGTCACCCACTCGTCGCCCACGCGGACCGAGATCCCGCAGACCACGCCGCCGTCGGGGCCGGGGCGGAACTCGTTCTTCCAGTTCTCGGGCCCCACCACATCGTCCAGGCGGCCCTGGATGGCGCGGTTGGTCACGTAGGGAACGCAGATCGCCCAGATCCGCCCGTTCTTCTCGCCCGCCTGCTGGATGCGCCACTCGATCTCTTCCCGGTGGAAGCAGGTCTGGAGGGCGCGGGAATCTACGGCACGCATGCTGGTTCCTCCGAAGTGGATCTTCGGTAAATATTCGGTGCAACGGCCGTGCCTGTCAAGGGTGTGCAAGGTGTTTCGGCGCACCCTCTCCGTGTCTCTGCGTCTCTGGGTGAGAAAGCCTACTCCGCCGTCGTCCCCCCCAGCTCGTAGCGCCGCCCGGCCCAGAGCAGGATCCCCGCGCGGCTGCGGCGCAGCGAGTTGAGGAGGATGGCGATCATCCACGCCAGCCCCAGCGGGTGCAGCACGATCCCGTTGGAGCTCTGCCGCAGGCGGATGGCCGTGGCCACGCGGATCAGGTGGTTGGCCGCCACCCCGATCAGCGCGGGGAAGAGGAGCCCCTGGTAGCCGCGCATCGCCTGCACCACCCCGATGTACGGCCCCAGCAGCACGAAGCCGTAGAGGAAGAGCGAGAGCGCCACCCCCAGCCCGCCGGGCCCCCGGTGGTAGAGCATCCGCGAGAGGCCGCGCCAGAGCGCCTGCCGCCCGGCGAAGCGCCGCCCCGAGGCCATCAGCGTGCCGTCGGCGTACACCGCGCGCCCGCCGCTCGCCTTGATGCGGCTGCAGAGCGCCACCTCGCTGGCCACCTCGGCCCCCACCGCCTCCCAGCCGCCGGCGCGCTCCAGCGCCTCGCGCCGCACCGCCATCACCTGCCCGTTGGCCACGCGCAGCCAGGGCCAGCGCACCCGCCACATCAGCGGGAGCGGGAGCCAGCAGAGGTAGGAGAGGTCCAGCAGGGGGATCACCATCTGCTCGGTGAGCGTGCCGGTGATCTGCCAGGGCGAGGCGCTCACGAAGTCGGCCCCGAGCCGCTCGATCACGTCGCCCAGCCGGGTCAGGCACTCGGGGGTGGCCACCGTCTGCGCGTCGAGGTACACCAGCACGTCGCCGGTGGCCTCCTGGGCCAGGCGGTGGCAGGCGTGGGGCTTCCCCAGCCAGCCCCCGGGGAGCTCGCCCCCGGTCACCACGCGCACCGAGGGCTCGGCGGCGGCCAGCATCTCCAGCACCTCGGCGGTGCCGTCGGTGGAGCCGTCGTCGTACACCACCACCTCGTCGGGGCGCTGGCCGCCGGCCAGGATCGCGGCCACGCACCCCACGATCCGCCGCCCCTCGTTGCGCGCCGGGATGCACACCGACACCCGCCCGGGGATGCGCCCCGACGGGCGCCCGCGGTGCCAGACGGCCAGGTTCAGCAGCACCATCCCCAGCGCCACCAGCGAGGGGAAGGCCAGCGTCCAGAACCAGGGGAGCTCGGCGGCGGTAAAGGAGATCATCCGCGTGCGGTCGGGAGGATCGGCGGGTGGACGGGGAAGGATGCCGCGCCGGCCGCGCGTTGAAAAGGGCCGAGGGCCGTGGGGTCCGCGCGGCCCGGACCGCTTGCGCGATCTGCTACCTGTGTAGAAGTTCTAGGATTCCCAAACATCGGGGCCAATATTACAGGGTTGCACCCGTGTCCGGCGCGCGCCATGCAGCCGCCCGGGCTCCGGCAAAAAGAGGTGCGGACGAACGTGGTACCATGAGCTATCGAATCAAGCGCGTCGCCCAGATCACGGGGATCAACCCGGCCACGCTGCGGGCCTGGGAGCGGCGCTACAACCTGATCGCGCCGGGGCGCACCGAGTCGGGGTACCGCGTCTACAGCGACGAAGACGTGGCCGTGCTCTCGCGCATCAGGCAGTACACCGCCGAGGGGCTCACCATCGGCGAGGCGATCGCGCGCGTGCGCCGCACCCTGGCGCCGCTCCCGGCCGGCGCGGGCGCGCCCGAGCTCGACGACGTGCGCGCGCAGCTCCGCGGCGCGCTGCTCCGCTTCGACCGCGCGGGCGCCCTCGCGGCCTACGAGCGGCTGGCCCACCTGGCCCCCGAACGCCGCGCCGAAGACGTGCTGCTGTACGTGATGCGCGAGATCGGCGACCTCTGGGAAGACGGCACCGCGGTGGTGGCGCAGGAGCACTTCGCCTCGGCCTTCGTGCGCGAGAAGCTGGCGGCGATGATCGGGGAGCTGGACAGCGGCGTGGCGCCGGGCCCCGAGGGGGTGTGCGTGGGCGTGCCCGGCGAGCGGCACGAGTTCGGGCTGATGGCGTGCGCGCTGCAGCTCGCGGCGGCGGGGTGGAAGGTGCTCTACCTGGGCGCCGACGTGCCGCTGGAGGAGACGGCGCGGGTGCTGAAGGAGCGGAAGCCGGCCCTGGTGTGCACCTCGCTGGTGGCGCGTCGCGGCGCCGGCGAGTGCGGCGAGCTGGCGGCCGCCCTGCGCCGCGCGGCCCCGCCGGGCACCGCGGTGGTGATCGGCGGCGCCGGCATCGCCCCCGACACCCGCCCCGTCGACGGCGTGCGCTTCACCCGCTGCGTCAGGGAGATGCTCACGGCGAACTGACAAAACTGCAATCTCACACAGAGACGCGGAGGCACGGAGAAGAACCACTCTCCGTGCCTCCGCGTCTCTGTGTAAGAAAAAGCATCAGCGTGCGAGCAGTTTCAGCAGCGTCGAGAGCATTGATCAATCCGGCACCCTGGCCATTCTGAGGAGAAAGGCCAACCATCCCGGACGGCGTCGGGCTACGTGCCGCGGCCGGTCGAGCGATTGCGTTGCAGGGCGAATCACCAGAGGTGCCGATCGTTCATACGGATTGCGGTCGGGCACCGGCCAGACCTCGCTCAACCGCCGGTCGAACTCCAGGTCTCGCGGCGACGGCTTTCGCTGGACTCCAGCAATGCGCCGCCCCAATGCGGTGATCGCATCCCGTCGCCTAAGGAGGAACGCGAGCCACGCCGGCCGCGGCCTGACCACGACGCGCGGGCGGTCTAGCGACCGCGTCGGGATCCGGGCGCCGATCGCGCGCATCTGCTCATCGAACTCGGGATCGACATCTTTCCGCGGCCAGAGCGCGTCCATCTCGGCCTCGGTGAGCTGTCCGGCCAGCGACGGCCCGTCGTAGCGTATCTCCATCTCTGACTCTCCGACCGATGCGTTCCGCGGGGGCGGGACTCAACAGTGCATCGCGCGCGCCGCGCCGTCAAGGGCGTAGCGTTTCCACAAGCTGTTGCTGCAAGGGGATTTGGGCGATCCGCTCGCGCCACCGGAGGCACGGCTCCGAGACGATCTTTTTTCGACGGCGAGGGCTCAGGCGCCGACGGGTTCGCCAGGGGAGAGCGCCGCGCGGCGGGTGGGCGCCGGGAGCTCGGCGGGGCGGTAGTCGTCCAGGCGGGAGAGGTCGATCCCCAGCGGACGGCCGGACTTGCGCACGAAGACGTCGGCGAACTTCGCGCCCCAGACGATCTCGGAGGGGGTGTAGGAGGTGCGAGAGTGCACCTGCTGCGAGAAGGTCTCGTCGATCGCCTGCAGCGTGACGAAGAACTCGGCGGCGGTGGCGCGCAGCTCCTCTTCGGTCATCCCCCAGAGCGGGCTGCTCTCGTCGATGGGGTGAACGATGGTCCAGCTCAGCGGGAAGAGCACCACGCTCTCGCGCTCCAGCGCCAGCTCATGGAAACGGCGCGCGCCGTCGCGCCCGAGCGCCACCGAGATTTTGGCGTGCACCTCGATGAGCTGGTTGCTGCGCCCGTTCGCGATGCGGAACATGAACCCCGCGCCGCCGCGGTAGGGCGCGACCAGTGCCCGGCGGCTGTAGACGATCCACGCCACCGGCCGTGAGAAGCGCGCGAACACCAGCCCGCTGGCCAGCGCGAAGGCCAGCAGCCCCACCAGCGCCTCCACGGTCATCAGCAGGTTGGCGGCGAGCCCGTTGGGCGCGATGTTCCCGTAGCCGATGGTGGCGAGCGTCTCGACGCTGAAGAAGAAGCCGGTGAGGTAGCGCCCGCTCACGCCCAGGCCGTCGGTGCCGGCGAGCGCGTCGGGGCCGCAGAGCGCATACCCCAGGGCGAAGAGGGCGTTGGCCGCGACGTAGCCCAGGCAGAGCCAGAGGGTGAACTTCGTCCAGGTGACGGTGAGCAGGTAATGGTAGACGCTGAGCGAGCGCAGCGGGTGCAGACCCTCGCGCACCACGTTGAAGCTCCCGTCGCGGTTCAGCAGCCGCCCCTCCTCGGCGGAGAGGACGCTGCCGAAGCCCAGGTCCTTGAACTCTTCTCTCGCTGGCGCGGCCATACGCGGTGTCAGGCGGGTTGCCCGACAAGGTAATTGGTTCGCATGGTCCGTGAACAGCATCGCTGTTTTCAGTGGTAGTCGTGCGACGAGACGACGGCGGCGGCCTCGTCGAGCTTGAGGGGGTAGAAGTTCTCGGCCTTGAGGTTGGTGACGCCGTCCTCCTTCCCCAGGCGGCCGCGCACGGCCAGGATGCCGTTGCGGTTGATCACCTCGCGCTGCTCCTCGTAGACCTTCGGGCTCACGATCACGTCCAGCCGCCCCGTCTCGTCCTCCAGCCCCACGAAGACGAAGCCCTTCGCCGTCCCCGGGCGCTGGCGGACGATGACGACGCCGGCCGTGGTCACCCGCTCGCCGTTCGCCAGCCGCGGGTCGTCGCGCAGCGCCTCGACCGTGCGCACCTCCATCCTCCGCAGCCATTCGCGCAGGTGGCGCATGGGATGGCCCTCCAGGTCGAAGCCGGTGGCGCGGTGCGCCATCAGCGTGCGCTCCGTCTCCCCCGGCACGGGGATGCGCGGATCGACGGTGATGGAGGGCGGCGCCAGCGGGCCGCCGCTCTTCCGCGCGCGCAGCTCGCCCAGCACCGTCCACAGCGCCTGCCGCGGCCCCTCGGGGATCCAGGCGCGGAACGCCCCCGCCGCCGCCAGCGCGCGCAGCCCCGCCTCGCTGTCGAAGCGCGCCACCACGTCGGACGCGGAGAAGAAAGGCCCCCGCGACAGCTCCGCCTTCAGCCGCGCCCCGGCCACCGCGCCGAGCCCGCGGACGTAGCGGAGGCCGATGCGGACAGCGGGAGAGTGCGAAAGTGCGAGAGTGCGAGAGTGCGCTTCAGCAGAAGAGTGCGGAAGTGCGGGAGTGCGGGAGTGCGCTCCGTCTCCGGGACGCGCCGAGGGTTCGTCCCGCTCCGGAGCCACGCACTCCCGCACCTCCGCACTCCCGCACTGCCGTTCACTCTCGCACTCTCGCACTTTCGCACTTTCGCACCTCGTCTCCAGCGTACAATCCCACGCCGAAACCGAAAGATCCGCCGCCCTCACCTCCACCCCGTGCGCCTTGGCGTCGTGGATCAGCGTGGAGACGGGGTAGAAGCCCATCGGCTGCGCGTTCAGGATCGCGCAGAGGTACTCGGCGGGGTAGTACAGGCGCAGCCACGCGCTCGCGTACGCCAGCAGCGCGAAGGAGATCGCGTGGCTCTCGGGGAAGGTGTAGCTGGCGCACGCCTCCAGCCAGCCGAGCACCTTCTCCGCCGCCTCCCCCTCCACCCCGCGCTCCGCCATCCCCGCGCGGATGCGCTCGGTGGCGCGGTGCATCTCCTCCGAGGTGCGCTTGCGGCTCATCGCCCGGCGCAGCGCGTCGGCCTCGCCGGCGCTGCAGCCGCTCACCACGATGGCGCAGCGCATCAGCTGCTCCTGGAAGAGCGCCAGCCCGTGGGTGCGCGCCAGCACCGGCTCCAGATCGGGATGGGGATACTCGGTGGGGATCGTTCCCCGCCGCCGCGCCAGCATCTCCCTCACCTGCCCGCCCAGCATGGGCCCGGGGCGGATGGCGCCCACGCTGATCACCACGTCGTAGAAGCAGGTCGGCCGCAGCCGCGGGAGGAAGTTGGCCTGCGCGCGGCTCTCGATCTGGAAGAGCCCCACCGTGTCCGCCGCGCGGATCTGCCGGTAGACGGCGGGGTCGTCCATCGGCAGGCGGCCGATGTCCACCTCCACCCCGCGCCACTCGCGCACCAGCCGCACGCACTCCCCCAGCAGCCGCAGCATCCCCAGCCCCAGCAGGTCGAACTTCGGCAGCCCCGCGTCGGCGCAGTCGTCCTTGTCCCACTGGATGACGGTTCGCTTCGGCATCGACGCCGGCTCCACGGGAACGACGGAGGTCAGCGGGCGGGCGGAGATCACGAAGCCGCCGCTGTGGATGCCCCGGTGGCGCGGGAGGCCGTGCAGCCCCTCCACCAGCCGCACCAGCGCCCGCGCCTTCGCCTCCGCCGGGTCCAGGCCGACCGCCTTCAGCGCCTTCCCCTCCTCCAGTTCCAGCCACTCGGCCGCCGTGCGCGCGCCGGCGTGGCCGTCCACCCGCTTCGCCAGGACGTCCGCCGTCGTCGCCGGGAAGCCGAGGACGCGCATGGCGTCGCGGATGGCCGAGCGGGCGTGGTACTCCACGTGGGTGCACACCATCGCCGCGTGGCCGCGCCCGTAGCTGTCGTAGACGTACTGCAGCACCCGCTCGCGCGCGTCGAGCGCGGCGAAGTCGATGTCGATGTCGGGGGGCTCGGGGCGCTCCAGGGAGAGGAAGCGCTCGAAGAGGAGCGAGTGCGCCACCGGGTCCACCGCCGTCACCCGCAGCGCGTAGCAGACGATGGAGTTGGCCGCCGAGCCGCGCCCCTGGCAGAAGATCCCCTGCTCGCGCGCGAAGCGGCAGATGTCCCAGCACACCAGGAAGTGGTCGGCCAGCCCCAGCGTGCGGATGGTGCGCAGCTCGTGCTCCAGCTGCCGCCGGTGCGCGTCCGACGCGTCGGGGAGCCGCTCGGCCAGCCCCACCCGCGCCAGGCGCTCCAGGTAGTCGTCGGCGTTCTTCCACTGCGGGGGGAGCGGGAAGGCGGGGTGCACCGGCCCCACCGCGGCGAAGCGGAAGGCGGAGCAGCGCTCGGCGATCTCGCGGGTGCGGCGGACGCCAGCGGGCGTGGCGCGCCAGCGCCGCGCCATCTCGGCGGGCGGCTGCAGGCACCACTCGGCCGAGGGGCGCAGCAGGCCGCGGCGGTGCGCCTCGGCCAGGGTGAGCTTGCGGGTGACGCACACCAGCAGGTCGTGCACCGCGCGCCCCGCGGGGTCGGCGTAGTGCACGTCGTGCGTCACCGTCCAGGGGATCCCCGTCTCGCGCGCCAGGTCCAGCAGGTCGGCGCAGAGCGACGCCTCGCCGTGGGTGCGGTGGTCCTGCGCCTCCAAGTAGAGCCCGTCGCCGAAGACCTCGCGCAGCCGCCCGGCCTCGGCGCGCGCCTCGTCGAAGCGCTCCTGCACCAGCAGCCGGGGGATGCGCCCGCGCGCGCAGCCGGTGAGCGCGACGAGCCCCTCCGCGTGCTCCGCCAGCGCCTCGAAGCCGATCCCCGGCTCCCCCCGCGGGCTCGCCATCCGCCCCTTTGAAAGGAGGGTGCAGAGGTTTCCCCAGCCGGCGGGGTTTTCCACAAGCAGGGTGAGGTGAGAGCGGTCCGCCAGCGTGATTTCCGCTCCGAAAATCGGAGAAATCCCGGCCTCCGCGCACCCGCGGGCGAAGCGCACCGCGCCACCCAGGTCGTCGTGGTCGGTGAGCGCCAGCGCCGTCATCCCCAGCTCCGCCGCCCGTGACGCGAGCGCCTCGGGCGTGGAGGCGCCGTCGCCCAGCGAGAAGGCGCTGTGCGCGTGCAGCTCCACGTAATCCCTTTGCAACTGCGCCACTTACGAATTCTCCGCGCGCATTGCGCCGTCGTGCTTGGCGTAACAGATCCGTATCAATCGAACCACCCCTCCAGGTACCATCCCCCGTCGGCGGCGTCGCGGAAGAGCACCCCCAGCCACCCCCCGGGCGACTCGACCCTCCAGTATTCGCGCGCGCTCCCGGCCGCCCACCAACCCCCGGAAATCCGCTCCGGACCTTCGCTGCGAGTTTTCCACGCGCCCTGTGGAAAACTCTCCCCCGCCCCGCCAAGTTCAGCCGTGTCCACGCTTTGTAGCTCCACCTCCAGCGGGCGCCGCCCCGCCCCCTCGCGCACCCGCACCGGGAGGGGCTGGGGGAGGCGCCTCAGGCAGAGGTCCAGGGTGGCGCGCCCGAGCTCCGTGACCCCCGCGGGGGCGTCGGCGGCGGGGGCGGGATGGGCGAGGGCGAAGGCGGCGATGGCGTCGCTCCCCAGCGGCTCCCAGGCGGCGTGCTCGGCGGGGAGATGGGCCCCGTGCAGCACCGCGGCCGAGAGGGCGCCGTCGCCCCAGCGCGCGAAGACGGGGAGGAGGGCGGCGTGCAGCGCGCCGGGATCGGGCGCGGCGGGGCGGAAGGCGTCGAGCTGGTCGGCGCGGACCAGCCCCTCCTCCGCCGCCTCCAGCCGCACCCCCGCCACTGGCCCTCCCGGCGGCGGCGCCTCCACCGCGCGGCGGCAGAGGTCGGCGAGGACCCGCGCGTCGGCGGTGGCGCGCGCGGGGCGCACCTCGCGGATCTCCTCGGTGCGCACCATCCCGTCCACCGCCAGCACCAGCCGCAGCCGCGCGGGGATGCGCTGCCGCGCCGCGAGCTGCCGGCAGACCGCGTCCACCAGCCCGGGGAGGACGAAGCGGAGCGGCTCGGTGGAGTCGACGGGCGGGTCGAGCTCCGCCTCGGCCAGGGCGAGGCCGGGAGCGGCGGGGCGGAAGGGCCAGCGCGGGTCCTCGGCGCGGGCCAGCCGCCACGCCGCCAGCCCGGGCGCGCCGAAGCGCAGCTCCACGTCGGCCGCGTCCAGGGCGGCCAGCGCGCCGCAGGTGCGGATGCCGAGCAGCGCCAGCGTCTCGCGCAGGTCGCGGGGAAGGGGGAGGACGGCGAGCGCGCGGCGGCGCAGGTAGCGCGCGTCGCCGCCGGGGGGGACCACGCGGAACGAGGTCCCCCGCTCGCGCGTGGCCGCCGCCGCG
>Ga0070685_10000130_pt1 | contig 48148 bp, 82 predicted proteins | sample KBSS13LmetaG_FD_65651 | JGI IMG/M metagenome (GOLD analysis project Ga0070685, IMG submission 65651) | Switchgrass rhizosphere microbial communities from Kellogg Biological Station, Michigan, USA - KBS S1-3L metaG | ecosystem: Host-associated > Plants > Roots > Rhizosphere ...
TATTTGGAATATCACTATCCTTTGTCGAGTGCAAACCCCTTACCCTTGCTGTTTCAAACTCAATGAAGTCATCATAAAAAACGATTGCATCAATCTTAACACTTGCGCCTCCATTCTTTTCATTATACCAGCTTGCAACGTCATAGTGCATGAAAATATCGGGATTGCCTTTCATTATTACAAAATGGCGGGCCTCCTCGCAAAAGTCTTTGATGTGCTTGCTTCTAAATAAAACATTCGCTGTATGGTTTGGAACGGAATGAATTTTTAAAATATGTTCATAGACCTTTCTAAATACAGGGTCTTTTTTAAATTCTTCCCTTGAAATCTCTATCATAACAAATCTATTAGGTCATCTTCCTTTAAAATTACGTAATGTGTAATCTCGCAATCGAAGACACATATCCAATTTAGAGCGGGTTTTCCATCTCGATACATGCCTATTTGAATACCATACTTTGCAGTTTTGAAAAGGTGAGTATTAAAGCGGCCTCTTTTTGTTTCTTTCGGAGGGTTTTCGTTTATGTCGATCCATTCTACCATATAACTATAGTTAATTTCTAATTCTTTTGGGCTAAGGTTGATTTGTTTTACTTTCGGTGTAGTCTTTTATGCTTTGCAAACTTAGAGAGGCTTAAAAGGGCTTATTTTTATTTATCTATTGTTTTCTTTAAGTACAAAAGATAGAGAAGAAAGGCAAAACAAGCCGACCAAATCATTAGAACAAAAATATCTTCAAGCGTCATAATTCAAAATGTTTTTCACTGAACTCAAAGCTAAATTTAAGCTCTTTGTATTTTTCAGGCGACAATTCCTTCAAAAGAGAGACAAAAGCGTCGTAGCTCCCTGAATAATAATCGAACATTTTTTCATTGTTTTTTGCCTTGTATCGCTTCATTACCCTAAGTGCTGAATCAAGTTCGCGCAGTATCGTCTTTTCCATCATATTTTTTAGTCTGCAAAATGAAACCACCTTTGCCCGGCTTTTCTAATTCTTTTAATCCAATTTGAAACTCTAAAACGCACATCGTAACGGCTGTGACAACCGAGGCACGCGACCTTTAAATTATCCAAATTGTCATTTTTCTTATCCTGGTCGAGATGAATAGTACTTAAAATCACTTTTTTGCCTGTTTTAGGATGTAAGGTTTTGTGCTCTAATCCGCATATTTGACATTTCCAATCTGCTAGGATTTTAAGCTCTCTGGATATTTGTTTGAAGTTCTCGTTGTAGTCTCGGTAATTAATCGGCATTCTCTTTTTCTTCGTCTGTAAACTTATGTTCCTTGGTATAAATTGAAAAATCGACGCTTTCCGTTGCTTCGGATTTGTATTTTTTCAATACGTATTCTATTATTTTGGCCTGTCCTTCAAAAGAAAACTGCGTTGAAAACATTTTGTAAAAAGAATCGACACGAATGAAAATACTTGTTTGACTTGCTAATAATTCATCCCAGTTAAATTTAAACTCTTTGTCTTCGCATAAAATATCTATGTCTTTTTGCTTCCAGTTGTAAAAAAAGAGATGTAAAGCCCGAAGTACTACAAGCTCTGTTTTGTATTTTTCTATTATGTTCATTGGTTTCTCTGTTTCAAAAACGATCTTATGATATATTGAAAAAGTCTTTTGTCGTCTTCGGATGCTTCGCTCTCTCCTGTTAAAATCCTTCCACACAGGTTTATTTTTTCATCCAATTCATTGCATACTTTCTCGACATTAAAAGCGAGATATTCGCGTATCTCATCAATAGCCCCTTGAAGCCGGAAAAAGTACCTGGGAAAAGCATCTGAAAAATCAACTGTAATGAGCCTGACGTCTTTGGATTCTACCCAGAAATCATATCGGCCTCGATCGCAGTAAATAGGACGTTTAGATATTCTTACTATGATGTTTGGAAGGTCAATAACTATCATATTATGTTCTTGCTCATAGGTATAGGCTCCCAGTCCGTCCGAAATCATTTTAAGTTCCTCAGGGGTAAATGGAGAGAATCCCATTACTTGGTTTAATAGCTCTTTTTCTGTCATAATCTAGATTGAACTTTTTCCATAATTCATTTTTCTTTCCTGTTCCTCAATTAAATCATACATAAGAAAAAACCCAATATCTTGAAGGGCTATTTTAACAACTGTTCCACCTCTCTCTTTTTCCAGGATTTTACCTGAAACAAGCGTTTTAAAATCGTTTTCGTCTAGTATTATTCTTATTTCTTCCATTATTCAACTATTATATCAAATTCATCTCCTATTTCTCTTAAAGTTTTGGCAAGAACCAAAGCGAGGCTTTCAACCCATTCGCGGGTTCTTCCCTCTAACATTTTCTTTTGATCGTCTTCCGGCAGGTCTTCGAAAGTCCTATTTTCCATCTCGTTTGTCTCGGTATTTTTGAACCGGAAGTAAACGCCTGATAGGTTTCTTTTTTCTTTTATCATATCGTTTCTAAATCTTTTCTTACTGAAAATTCAACCAGTGTAATTTTTGTGTCAGTGCCTTTTGTTAACTCTTTAGCAAGAGCCTTTAAAGAATCTACCCGCGCCCAATCTGCTCCAACCAAAGGAAACCAACTTCCAGACTTGGTATCCAACCAAGCCGGGATACCTTCGTCGCCGTTTTTATCTTTTGCTATAAAGGCGAACATCTTCAATTTTTAATAAGTGGTTTTTAGTTTCCATTGATCTTAGGCGGTAAAGGTTTGAGTAAATCGGCGTGTTTTACAAAAAGGTCTGTTAATGCGATTTCTATAACTTCCTTCCTGGTTCCTATCCTACCCCAATAGATTAGCTTTTGTATATTTTCCTCCATCGAAACCTTTAAATCTAAAGAGGTTTTTATAATAGGCTCTTTTTCCTTTTTTGGTTCTTCAATAAAACTGGCGGCGGTGTTTATGTTTACATCTTCGCCCCTTTCATTAGCCTTTACAAGCCCGCCCAACAATTTGCTAGGGCTTCTTTTTGGTGTTGTCTCGTTTTTCATATTTCGCATTTGTGTAAAAATTCTTTATAGAAAATGTTGTATTCGTCTTTCTGTCTTTTTGCTGGCACTATGTCCTTAATCGTAGATGGAAATCTTTTATATCTTACTAAATCCGATAGATCATTTTTAAACAGTTGCAGCCCCTTAAAACCGTCGAACTCGTAAAGCTCGTTGTATTCTAGTGTTCCATCGTTTTTATTCACCACCCCGAATAATTTAAAACCAAAGCCCTGAGCGCGTCTTTTGGCTGCGATTGGCGGTATTACTTCTAAAAAAGTGATAGTGCTTCTAAGGTCTTTCTTTGAGGCTATTAGGGGAACTATTACAACATCTGAAACCATAACAACGGAAGGAACGCCCTGCCCTTCTAACCTCCCTTGCGTATCTATTAGAATTACGTCGTATAAATCTTCCTTTTCTGCAATGAGCTTGCAAAACCTTTCGACGGGGTTATCCTTTTTATCTTGAGGCTCCCACTTAAAAGGTGAAATATCGTAAGCATTTACGCCCTCGGTTTGTTCGTCGCGCCTTTCTTCGTAAATACTTAATTGTTCGTCGGCGTCAACTACAAGTACCCGAATCTTTTTTCGAGCATGGAGGGAACCAGCTAATAAAGTGCAAAGCGTTGATTTTCCTACGCCTCCTTTCCTGTTCATAAATGAAATAATTTTAGCCATATTGCATTATTACAAATGTTGTGTATGTAATAATGTAAAATATGTGATAATATTCCAAATAACATGTATGAAATAATTTAATATATGTTATGTGTATTAAATAGATCACATTATAATATACATGATAAATAAAAAAAACCTCCCGTTTTCAGGAGGCTTTTCTAGGTTTAAGGTATAAAATGAGTTAATTAATTATACGTCCTTTCAAAGTAATTCGTCATAAACTTTTAAAATCTTGATGTCCTTTTTTATCGTCTTCTATTCTGTTTTGTGGTAATGATTTGAGGTGATCTAGTCTTTTTTGTTCTTCCTCTGTTAGTCCTTGCGTTTCTTTTACAACTTCTAAAAGAGCTTGTTCAATGCCTCCGTTTTTAATTATTGTTTTCATAAGTTTTATTTTTTATTGGTCAGATAAGGGAGCTTTTTATATTCATCCTCCCATGTTTCGAAGTCATCTATCAAGTTAATTTTGTCGATAGCGTCGAGCAAATCATGAACTTCGTTTAAATAATCTTCATAGATTGAAGACCATTCACCGTCGGGCGAATCTTCCTGATTCCAAAAGATAGACTTTCGAATTTCTCTTGATGCTTCCCTAACAAGCTTAATGGCTTCGTTTAACTTTTCGCGCTCCTTTAGTTCTCTTTTCATAGTATCTCTTTTTTATTAGATGAATTCTTTTTAAACATCGGCGGGTTATTTTCCCTTACGTCATTAGTCGATAGGGCTTGAAATTTCTCTATTCTACAACCTGAATGCTCGAATGGATAGCCTGATTTAGCTAGTCTGGAAAAGTGTCTTGCCGTGCAATCTATCGGAATTTCAACGTCTTGCAATATTCCGGCGATTGAAAGCCTATAGAATGTTTCGCCTGATAAAAGGTCTGTTACTTTGTATACTGTTATCATAAAAATTAGCCTCGGTTTTCGACCTCTTCTATAAAGTCTGTATAACTTGGTTCGTATTCCTCCCATTCTTCTGGATTGTCGCTATTTGTTTGCATGATGCTTACAAAGTTGTTCTCATAACAAAAGTCTCTTTGCTCTTCGGTCAAACCTTCCTGAACCATTGAGTGATAACTATCCTTATCCTGGGTCTCAATAGACCAGATATAAACAATGTCATCGTCCCGATATTCAATTGAGCCAAAGTAGTTGTGTGTTCTTATTGTCCCGTCCTTTTCGAGTATCACATCAGTGTTATAATTGCTCCCTCGTGGATTAAGGCAATAGCTTGTGTATACTTCCATAATTGCTTCAGCTATTTCATTGGTTTTTTCCTCGATCAATTGATTAATTTCTCTTAGTTCCATGTTTTTTCGTGTCTAATATGATGTAAAGATAGACATATAAATCTAATATGCAAGCATCTTAGACAAAAGTTCGACAAACCAACCAAAATAAAAGACAAACCTCTATCTCTTAGACATAAAAAAAGCCCTGAAAAATCAATCAGAGCCTTTAATATTTACCTTCTGTGATTAGGTCTTAATCTTTTCTGGCTTGGTAAATCCAAACTAATATCACGCATACAATTGCTACTACCGCAACTACCCAACCTACTAAAAGAGCTGTTTCATTCATTCGGGTAAGGCAAACATATCATTAAGAAAGTTTTGATCTTTTACTTTTCTATCAGCGTCCCCGTCTATATATCCTTCGTCATAACTTCCGCCTCCGCCACTTCCGGAAGGTTCCCCGATCAAAAGAGCATCATAAGCACTAAAAGCCGCCGACACTTTCAGCTTCATTATTTTTTCCACTTTTTCGTCTATCGAAATAGTACCATTTAAGTAGCCCATCCAAGCCCCTCCGAAAATATCCGGTTTCCATTCGGGAGGTCGGCTTTGGTCTAAGGTTAAAGGAATTCCAGAGCCGTCAAATTCAAGGGCGTAGGAGGCAACCATATTAGTCGAACTTCCGCTATCGCCCGTGCGCACGTGTAAGGAAACTGTACGCGCTCCAAAAGTGTCCGCAGTAATCTTAAATTCTTGCACCGAATTACCCGCCTTCGCCCAAAATCCTTTCCCGCCTTTGAAATAGGCGTTTGAGTCTATGCCCCAAATATTTTCGTCTACTAATTGGAAATTATAAACCATGACAGTAGTATTTTAAGAATGATCCCTATGATTATACCCAACAATAAGAAGAGTAATTTTTGATGCAAAGTCAGGTCTTTTCTGACTACTACCCGACCAGGATAAACATCGACCTTGCCTTCCAAATCAAAGTACATAATCTTGACACTCGGCAACATGCCCCAAACGCCGCTATAAGAATTATGACCTCCCGCCGTTGCTACGTTGTTTGTCGGGAAATTTCTCTTATAGCCCTCTTTAATTTGTTGATCTTCATACCAGATATTTCCTTGACTGTACCAAGTATCAAAAGAAGCGTTCCAGTCGCTATTAAAAGGGCTTATTTTTTTGCCTTGTATTGTCCTATTAGTTCTCCCGGCAGCGTAACTGATTTGATGCTTTATAACTGTGAGAATAGATTTGTCTCCCCCTGCCGTTCCTGCCGATCCTTTCGAAGTATGGAAACCAAATAAACTTGCATCTCCTGACCTTGCTAGTGCATCTGCCAGCATAATAGCATTGTGAGGGCTGTAAGAAGCATAAGCCCAACCTAAATACGGCGTAGAGCTGCCCCAACGCTCGAACTCTGAGGTAGTGCCGTCTGGAAAGGTCGCAAACATTAGCCACTCTTTCACGAAATTTACCCCTGAATCAATCAACTCTTTTTCCCCTGTTAGCAGTCCCGCCAAGGTGGCAAAAGTCAACATTTGGCCGCGTCTGTTGTTATACCAAAGCGCGTTCTCTGGGACTTTCGGCCCTCCGTCATACATAATTTCCCCGGATAGATTTTCTGATTTTAAGACATAATTAGCCTTATCAGAATACAACCCATTGAGCCGGGGAACGGTATTATCTACAAAAAACTTACCGCTGTTGAAAAACCACCTTTTTGCTTCTACTCTTTCGTCCTCATTGAAAAGGTTCATCGAATAGACGTAAGCATATAAGAGACGTTGAAGCCACTCAGAAACTATAAAGCCGGGATTAATGTCGTTTACAGCGGTCGTCCACCTTGTTCTGTTACTAAAGTCAACTTTCGGATCACGAAACTGCTTTTGAAGTTGCTTTTTTACCGCCGCTCCTATAGCTGCATCCTGGTTCAACATAAACATAAAAGCGGCTGCAAGGATTTTTGTTCCTTCGAACTGCGGCTCGGGTGTACTCCATTGAACTACAACCTCCGAGCTCGGGCCTGAATAGTAATCGTCTTCGGGGTCTGCTAGAAATGAATTTGCATTACTGTTTACCCTCTGAAATTCGCTCGAATAATAAGAATCTGTTTGTCTGGCTTTCCAAATAATAATCTCTTCCTCAGAAACGAACTTTCCAGACGGTAATCCGGTAGAGGTTTTGGGCTTAATTACAAGGGTAGTAAACATAATTTTAAGGGTTTTATTCTTCTGCTACTGGTTTCTCGCTCATCATTACCCCGGCTTGAGCATCAAAAATTGAATTGACTGTAAATTGTATATCTGAGTCCGACGAGGCCTCAGTGAGTAACCCGTTAGCAGTTGATCCATAACTATAAGAGTCCACATAATTTTGAGGGCCGCTTAAAATATTGTGCGCGTGAGTACTTCTCTTTGTATGGTAAGAAATATGAACAAGGTCGACGGCCTCGCTTGAAACGTTTTGCGCGGCGTTGACCATTGCGACCTTTACTTTCTTTCTGAAATCTTCGTTTTGCGCTAATGCGTCTGACTCTATAAATCCCATAATTTTAACGTTTAATAAATTTGATATTTAAAGGGCTTTCCTGTATTGTTCTTGTAATTGTTGAGGTACTTGTCCCGTGGTTGCCATTGCCTGACGAATCATCCAGTACAGTAGTGGAAGAATCATCAAACTTATAAAGCGCAACAAGTCCAGTAATTGGGCCAGTCAGAGATTCAAACATTGATTCTTGTATTTGCGCCTGTGTTCGAGCTACGTTCCAGATTCTTACCTCAGAGAAATACCCTCTTATTGCGTTGTTAACTACTGTAGCAATTCTTACATCTGCCGAAGTTGCTCCGCTAAATGTGGCCTTTGGTGCATTGTTAGATCCAATTACAAACCCGTTAAAATATAAATACATTTCATCTGTAACAGTGTCTACAGTTAAAGCGAGGTGCGACCAGTAACCTACTCTTAAAATACCTCCTGATCCTGTAATAACTATTGCCGGGGCTGCGTCATCTGTTGGCCTGAAACCACCTTGTATTACCCCTCCCGAAAGTTGCGTAATTCCGAATCTCAAAGCTCCATAAGTCACCGACGTTGATTCCATTAAAAGCGGCTCGGTTGAAGTAGGTATTGAGTCGGGCTTGTACCAAAATTCATACGTTGCCGCAGTTTGTCCTTTTATTGTAGCAGTTAAAGGAAGTACTGCAACCTGATTATCTGCCGTAAAGCGAATAGACTTAAAGTTGTTCCTTCTAATTACCAGTTTTCCGCTTTTCTGTAATAAGTCCATTACCCTTTGAATTTAATTTGCCACTTGTTAGCTGTTTTGTTTGCATAAAGGCACACGTAACCGAAGTTAGTAGCAATCGACGTTCCTCCTGTCTCGATTGTATCTGTCGACAAAGGAGCGATAGTGATATTATTTGTTCCTGCCCCCCCTGACTCATCTTTAAAAAATATCTCGTGGCCGTCTGTGACTGTGGATATTAAAAACCCAATTTGATTTGTTCTTGCCGCTGCTGTGCTTGTTGTAACTACCTTTCTATCTGTAGCTAAAACAGTGTAGTTTGTAGCTGTTGCTGTTCTTGTAAATTCATCGGCCACACTCCAATCTGAAGGATCAGCCGTTACAAGTGTTGGGTTTCCTATAACTGTTTGTGCTAAACTTTGGGACATTTTAGCCCTTGTGACAGCATTTGCAGCTAAGTGACCTGTTCCAATTGCCAAAGCAGCAATATAATTTGCTGTAAGCTGAAGGAAAGCCAATGTATTCGATGCTGTCCTTACAAAAACCCTTTCTGCCACAGACGCAACAACAGCTGTAGGTTTTGCTGTTGCGTTAGTTGCGTTGGCAAGAATCGTTAACGCTCCCATATCGGGCAAGTCCGTTGTTAATAAATCCCCGCTTACTACATCTTTGTTTGTATCGGTTTTAAGAATCTTAGATGCCGTTGTAGAATTTAATCTTATAGCCTGAGTAAAAGTTTGTTTTCCCGCCCAAGTCCAAGCCTGAGTAAGAACGAAAGTAAACCAAGCCCAAAGTTTAGGGATAGATACAAATAACCGCGCCCCTGTTTCGCCGGTTCCGGTATTTACTGAATCATTTACTTGCGCTGTCGTTCCTTCCTCTGTCTTTCCTGCTACTGTTTCTGAAGCGTTAGCGATTGTAACAGAATCTAACTTAGATTTTATTAAAGAAGGAGGAACAAAAAGAGGTGCGCCTGTTTCGCCTGTATCAGTTCCCGCGTCAAATTGTGAAGGTGTTGCCTGTTCTACTACTCCCTTTACTGTTTCGGAGGCATTTGGAACTATTACTGTTATTGCGTCAAATTTTGCCTTTATTAAGGAAGGAGGAACAAACAAAGGTGCTCCTGATCCTCCTACGTCTGTACCTGTATTAAATTCGCTTTCGGTAGCTTGTTCTACTATTCCCGGCACTGTTTCGGATGCAAAAGGCACTGAATCGGTCGTTCCTGCTTTCCACTGCGTATCTGAATCGTCCCATACGTATCTTATCACGTCGATTCCAGGCCCTTCGTCAACATCTGAAAAGTCACCTGGGGAAGCTGAAGGATGCTCAGAAATTAAATCATATAAAGAAGGGTAAACGCCTAAAAAATGAGGGTCGCCACCTCCACCACCACCTGCAGCGTGAATAGTGAGCGTTTTTGTCGTTTCGTTAGTCTGAAAAGTAATGTTATCTCCTTCCTTAAGAACAGACTTTAAGGCGGCCCAAAAAGGAGTAAGAAATTCGGAGGTAAGAACATAAAAAGAAAGAATTTCCTGTAACCATGTTTCAGAAGGTGAGTGCCCATGCCCTACGTCAGATTTTCCAGCTAATTTTTCAAACGTGCCGCCCGAACTTGGAACCTTGTCAAAATTTCCGTCGGTCGGATAGGGGTCTACTTCGGGAGGCGTTACTACTTGCCCTGTGTCTACCCATTCATTTAGCGGATTTCCGTAAACATCTAAGGCGATATAAATCCAAAAATGGTTATCAACTAAATTTACTGCCCCGTCTCCGTCTTTTGGGTTTGGTATGGCTTGAATTGCCGCCTCATTCTCTTTATAGCCCCGAAACTTCGAATCAGTTGAACCCGCTTCGATTGCTGCTATTAAGTTTTCAATTAAAACCCCGTGCCTTGCAAATTTCGAAACGCCGTCACTGGTAACGATGTAATATTTGTCGTTATCATTAAAAGCCGTGTGCTCTGTTAATTCGGTAAGTTTTTTATCTGCCACCTGTTCAAATGAAAACAGCACCGCCGTTTTCAAATGCACGTATGTACTCCGATTCTGTAGGCGGGTCACACGCACCCTTGCAAGAGACGGTGCTTAGTGTGTAGTTTACTTCGAAGACAAAAAATTTGCATTTATGTTTCGAGTAATCAATTTTTTTCCACTCTCGATTCACTATACTATCGTGGTCGAAAATGACAGAATTAGAAGTTTTAGAAATATATATAGGGGCTTTCTCTTCAGGAATATAGATTTTAGGAGGAAGCGAAAAGGATTCAGAAGAATAAAGCGGATTGATATATAAAGCATCATTTTTAACGATTACTATCATTTTTGCCGCAATAGTAGTTTCATAAGTGGAATTTCTACCGAAGGAATATGTTTCGCTTTCACTGTAAGAAATACTAACTAGTCTGTGATAGACCTGTACATCTATTTTATCATTAGGGCAAATTTTTACTAGTTTTCCATCTATAATCGTAACCGGGTAAGTTTCTCCGTTAACATTTACAACCATTGTAAGACCATAAAAAATAGCGTTTTCAATGTCTAAACACTGGGCTAATCTTTCATTGATCTTATCGATTGTTTCCTGTATCATTTTTTTGCCTTTGCTTTTTCAACTATTTGCTGAATGATCCAATCATCTATTCTCTTTTCAACATCTTTGATTTGCTTTTTTGAGGGCTTAAAATCAAAAAGTTCGCCCTCTATTTTTACCTTTCTCATTTGAAAATCATATCTAATTCGGTTTGTAGTGCTTTATCGAAGACCTTGTCATCATTAGGCGAATGTGCAAAGATCGGCTTTCCAAAATGCTTCTCTTGTCCATCTGCTTTTTCTCCGTTCAGCTCGTTTTTGAAACCCATTCCATAGGTCTTTAATCCTTGAGGAATTACTGACCAATCGTCGCGCATTTGGCCCGTGTTTACTAAGTTCACCTTACTATTATCAAATCCGGCTTTCCCCTTATACTCTTTATATCCACCGGGAAAATAGGTCTGACCTGTGTTTCTTGCCTGGTTTTTTTTGCTGATTGAAATAGGTTCGGTCGAATAACTACCTATGGGTTGGTCGTTTCCGTCTAGTCCATTGTCGAAAATTCGGGTAATCTGTTCGGCCCTCACTGATTCAAGAGCTGATAACATGGCTCTATCGGAGTTTTTCAATTCATTTAATTCGTCAATAAATTCTAGATAAGGGTTCATTGATGTAAGAATTTCAACCAGACTTTTCTTAGGTCTTCATATTCAACTATTAATGCAGATTCTTTGCCGTTTTTCATAGCTACCCACGTTTCGGGCGTTCCTTCTTCTGTCCAATCTTCTTTGTGAACGGGCCTGATTTCTCTAACTTCGCTGAGAAGCAATGTAAGTTTTGACCTCCAATAAGGTCTATTTTTTATATCGATTTGATCTTTCCAGACATAAAAACACTCAAATTCTTGAGCGTCTTCTATTTTTTTGTCTGTGTTCATTTTCCACCTCCGCAACAAGACGAACCGCCGCCTTTTTTACCGCCTTTCGGCTTACTTGGATATACAATTTTTGTCATGGTAGTACTGTTACTTTAGATATAGTTCCTTTGCAGTTAAAACAAGTCCAATCGTCATTAATCTTAAGATGATTGATTGCATTATTGAGCTTCTTATCAATTTCGCTCCAAAAATAATCTCTTAATCTTTCGGCTTCTTCTCTGTCTATAGTAAAACAATTCACGTTTTTAGAATGAATTGCGTCGATCATTAATTCATAGCCTATATAGTACCAAAGTGCCCCTTTAAATCTTGATAATTGAGAACAGACAAAAAGATCAATAGAGCATTTGGTAAGAAAGTCTACTATTAACCCGCCGCCGTTTAATTGAGTGACTTTTGTCTCCTGATAAGTACACGGATCACAAATTTTAGTTGATCCGTAGTAAGAATTGTCATCTTTGTACCTGACTGTCTGATAAGAGTAAACTTGATCGGTATCGTAAACTACTCTTAACCTTTGACAATCAAAATTTTCAAAAACATCTACCGTATTTACTTCTACAAGCAAATCGACCACCTTAGACCAAAGAACCTGATTTGTTTCATCATCAATTATTCGAAGTTTGGCCTTTGAAGCCGGAGAACCTACAGAAAAAATGTCTATCGTTTGAATTTCGGTTGTACTATAGCGGGTTTTTATCACCTCGATCAATACCCCGGCTTGAATTTCTTCTGTTAGATTGACTTCTACAGGTTTTATTACAACGCCTGACCTCTGGGAGTCTATCACTTTATCGACATAAAACTCCTGGTTCATTCGAATAGAAACCTCATCGATAAAATTGGCTACTGATCGCCTGTAAAGACTTTCCCAGTATTCTTCTATGTCGGATTGGTCTTCGTCCATTAAACCTGTAAACATAGCTAAGGTAACGCCGGGAAGATCATTAATATATAGCTTAGAACGGGGAGGTATTTCCGGGCTTAATCCTTCGAGGGTAATATAGTTTTCAAAGCATTTATTCATTAGATTTGATTGATACGAAGCTTCAAGTAAATATAAGTGAATTAATTAGTTGAATGAAAACTATTTTTGTGCTCGGCCTAGGGGAAACTCTTAAATTTTTTCGTGATTTTGACGCTCCTAAAATAGGAGTTAATGACGTTTGGGCCAAAGTAAAAACTGAAATGGTAGTCTGTGTTGATCCACCGAGAAGATTTACCGCCTCAAGGCTTGCAGTTATTAAGAATTGTACTCCTAAAATGTTTTACTCAAATATCGACGATTGGAAAGAGTTTAAGGATTGCTTTTATTGGAAAACTGCAACGCATGGGATAATAAAAGATCAACCGTTTAACGAAAATCATATCTATCATTCTGTTAACTCTCCTTTTATAGCCTGTAACCTTGCCTATCATTTAGGAGCCAAGCAAATTATAATGTACGGCGTTGATTTTCTCTCACATTCCAAACTAAAAGGAACGCTTATAATGGAAAAGATTCTAAAAGATTTCTCCTGGTTAAATGAGAACTACAAAAAGAGAGGAGTTACTTTATATGTAGGTCATGCAGGAAGTCGATTAGCGGAAATTTTACCGCTTTGGTCTGATAAAACCTCTCTGAACCTCCCGCAAGCAACGCCGCTTGCGGATATTGCCAATTTTGAAAATAACTGACTACTTTATCAAGATTATTCCAATTTCCACGCGCTGTCGAGTTTTCAAGCTTTTGCCGGATATCATTTCGCACGTAAGATAAATGGTGCATTTGCAATTCATTACGAGGGAATAAATGTATTTTCCCGGCTTTTAATTTCCGGGTAGGGTCTGCCATAACAGGAAAATACATGTTTCTAGAAAATTCTCTATTGTCTAACTTATAAATAAATGGCACATAATAAGCCTCCGGAGGGTCTAAAATGTATTCAGGAGTCTTATAATAGGTCAACATCTGACAAGCGGAAGAATCAAAATTAAACGCTATTTCTTTAGCTCGTTTAAATTCTTCGGGTAGGTAAAATTCATCTGCGTCGATTGTCATAAAGTGAGTACACCCGGCGGCCTTGCACATTTCCCGTCCTATGTTTCTTTTTCGTATTTCGTTCCAGGCGGGGCTAAGTGAAAGATTAGGACTGTAGTAATGAATCTCAAGGTTTGAGAATTCATAATTAGTTTTAACAGGGTTCCCATAGTTGGAAACAGATTGTAGAATTACGCAAACATAATCGACATTATCACGAATTGAATTAATCGAAGCCTCCAAAAGCTCCAACCCGTCGAAGACATTGTAAGCAGCTCCTAGCCTTGGCATATTAAAAGATTTTCGCCGGAAGTATAGAGAATTTTATTCATTTTGAATTTAGAAGTATAATCTAAGATTGCCTTTTTTGTTTCCTCAATTGAGTTCCATTCGATGCAAAGGAGTTTTGTATATGTTAGATCAATTTGCCGTAATATTTCGAGGTCGTAACCTTCTGCGTCAATAGAAATAAAATCCCATATAGGGCAATCTGCATAATTAGAAAGGTCATTTATTGTCATGGTTCCCACTTTGGTCTTTTTAAAGTCTATTTTTGACCATCTTTCCAACTCTGTTTTTTTCACTGAAGAAACGAGGGCAATATCTTTGCTACTGATTAGCGGCCCCGATTCATAAAACTCTGATTCACCTGTTTTCTCTGTTATAGCACAATTCCAGACAAAAACTTTATGATTCCCCCAATAAAGCTTTTCAAGTTTCTTATAAGCTTTTGGAGAAGGTTCCACAAGGTCAGCCGTCCAGTCCCTTTCAATCAACGCCATCGAATTAGAGAAAGTAAACCCGTCATTCGCCCCGATATCAAGCAATCCTCCGACAAAGTCCCCGAAAAACTGCAAAATATATTTTTCCTCCTGGTTCTGTGAATACATTAGTATTTATGAGTTAAAAATCTATAATGATAAAGGTCCTTTTCAATAATATACTGAGTTTTTAGTACATCCGAATCTTTTACTTTCGCACTCCAAATAAAATCTTCCCTTTTTGAGACATTAGGAAAATGAATGTCTTTCACAAGTGACCTTTTAAAGGCACAAAGATGATTCGGATACCTGTAATATACTCCGTTTCTCATTTCGTACGCCTCCCCTAAACGAATCACAAAATTTACTCTATTTTTCCCGTTTGTAGTCATGTAACCGTTAAAGACTATGACATCTGCCCCGGATTCACACCCTTTTAAGATTTCAGATATATACTCGTGGTAAATTTGGTCATCGTCATCAATAAAAACAATATATTCGCCTTTCGCCCTTGCCTTTAAGCGGTTTCTTTTCTCTCCTGTTGTTTTCTTTTCATCTTCATCAATAATAATTTCCACCGCCTTGCCTTGCATTTGTCTTTGAAGCTCCCAGACTAAAGAATCAAGTAACCGTTTTCGCCTCTTAACGGTTGGAATAAGGATTGATAAAATCATACAGGGAAATTTTTAGATTTTCGCCTCTGAAATACGGCTTTACCTTGTCCCCAATTCTTTGCGCTCCTTCTGTAGGTTTCGTCGTTTTTTGCTTTTCCGTTGGCCGGGTGTAAATGTGGAAACTTTAAGGAAGGGGCTTCAATTAACCACTGCTTACAAGTCCAGTAAAGGTCTTCATCCACAAACATAGATTTATATAACGGATGCCAAAAATAACCCAAATGCTTATAAACAGACCGCGACATTATCGGGATAGTAAGAATCGGAACCGAAAACTTTTGCAAACAGTCGTCTACTTTCAGAACCCAATTTTTAAATCCTAAAGTTTTAGCTAAAATCAAAGAGTCCCAGTTTTCCGGACAGTCGAAATCATCTGATAAGTAAACTAAAATATCACCTTTTGATTCTTGAGCTGCGAGATTTGCAGCTTCCACCATACATGTGTTATAATTTACTATGTAGTGAGTAAAAAGGCTTCTATACTCATCCAAATAAGGGTCGTCCATATCTAAAGATAGAATATGCTCTAAATCGACAGTTGATTTTTTCGACCAATTTAATAAGGTTTCGTAGGCTTTTTGGGGTCTTCCCCTGCTAGGATGTATAAGAGAGATTAACATAAAAATCTAAGCTTTTTTTATCTACATGAGAGGCCAACCACTTCATTTGCGGGTCTTCGTTTTTGTACCACATTGTCCGGTGGTGACCACCTCCACCGCATAGTCCTAAACCATGCTTTATTCCGATACTTTTAATAGTCGAATCTACTGCCCTTCCTTTCATTTCTTTCCAGAGAATGAGGTCTAAAAAGCTCTCTGAATCGTCAGGCCAAGAGAAATCAACTATATTTTTAGTCACAAGCGTATTCATTGCCGAAGCCCGACCTTCATGGTTTTGTCTTAACCATTTTCTGATTTTCAGATGGTAATAGATCGTATAGTTTATGCCGAAAATATGAGGTTGCGCGCATGCTGACCAAGATTGCAGCATGCTTTGAATGTAGGTATTGGAATAAAAATCGTCATCTTCCCAGAATAATATCACATCGGCCCCTTTCGATACTAATCTTTCACATCCTAAACGATATCTATATGTAATATCCTTTTGATTTGATAACGGTTTATCGTTCACAACCTCGATTATATCGGGCTTCTGTGTTTGCTTTGAAACCAGATATAACGCATGTTCTAAGAATTGCGGCCTATCTCGTGTAGGAATTAAGAGTGCTATTTTCATATAAAGAAGGGAGGCTTAAAAAACCTCCCCTATTGACTTTTTCCAGAAGAACAATTAATATTTTTATGCAGCCGTAGCGATATATTTGAATATTCCGGTCATACCGCAAAGCCTGTCTGCAACGCCTGAGCAGTTGAAAGAATCGTCTTGGAAAGTATTGTACAGTTTGAACCAAACACTTAAGAAAGTATTCCAAGCTTTGTCACACTCGTTCCATCTGAAATCAACATCCCATTTCAAACCAGGGTAAAGAGGGTCTTGAACTACTATGTGCCTGTTCGTCTCGGTATTGATTCCTATATTAACGTTTTCATTGTAAGTGAGTAGAATCTGAGAGCCTGGAGCGATAACCAAAAACTCGTTGTTGCCCATTACAGCATTTACATTTTGATCAAGAAAATAAGCGTAACCGGCCAAGGCAACTGCGTCGTCAAAAGGAATAGCCGAATTACAGCAAGACCAACGGGCCAACTGCATGAACTCATAAGAAATGCCCTGACCAATTATAGCAGGGGTTCCGTTCAATTCCATGTTGGTATAGTCGAGCCCCACAGTTCCCCAAGGGCCAAATAAAGGTTTTCTATCTCCTTCTGTAGTTACCGCAATCAATTTAATTGGTTTTCCGGCTCCCGCGCCTGGGTCTGCTGTTATTGTTCCGTCATGGCCTATAATTTTACCTGCCGCCGCGTCAGTTTCAGCAAGTAGAACTTTGTCAAGCTTCTCGCGTCCTGCTTGCATTTCTTGGAAAATATACTTGTCCATAAATGCCCTCGGATTTTCGCAAATCTCATTTAATTGCTCATTTGAGAAGCTTAAAACACGCGTTGCAATTCTATTGTCTATCTCAACGATATCGTTTTTTTCTTCGAAAGTTTCGACGTTATCGCATAGGCTTGCGTCCATTGCCGCCTGACCTGTTTTTATTACATCGTCTTTCGTTCTTTGAGAGTAGATTAATTCCACGCGCTTAATCTTGCCGTTGGATTTCATTTGCGTCATTGTCGGGTTTGTCATGCTTATATTAAGGCCCGAGGTGATATAGTCGAGATAACCGAGTTTTTTACCTAAAGTAAAAGCGTAATTTGGGGCTTGAACATCAGCCATATATCCTAGAATGGAGTTACAAGCTCCAACCAAATTATTAAGTAAAGGCATAGTGATAAGGAATTAAAAAAATTAACCTTTGTATTGGTTCGCTAATTTCGCAGCTTCTGCTTGTACTGCGATCCTGTTTAGTTCCTGCAAGGACAATTTGCCGACAGGTTTTTCAGTCACAGTAAAAGGAGATTTGTTATTAATTCCATTGCCTTCAGCATCGGATTTCTTAACATAATCTTTAAGCTTTTCATTTAGCACAGTTTCAAGAGTAATTTTGTCGCTCTTGATGTATACATCTTTTTCCGGGTCATCTTTTTGACGAAGATGGACTCCGACACCTTTCTGATAAACTAATGAGTACTCGTCGGAAATCTCGCTTATAATTCCAGTAGCCGCGCGATCTTTGCCTCCGGGTATTTTATCCATCAGGTTATAAGAAAATATTTTTTGTTTGATAAAACTTCCAATTTGTTCGGATTCGACCTCCCGGTCTTTAGCCTTTAGTTTTTCAGTCCATTCTTTTTCAACTGCCTCTTTTGTTTCTTTCAGTTTCTTATTATAGTCTTCCTCCAATCTCCTTTTTTCTTCCTCTGAAGTGTGTTTTGTGGCAGGAACTTTAATTTTTTCCTGAATAGAACCAGGTAAATATTTATTAATAAGATCAAATTTTGTAGGAGTATCAACGGCTTTTGTGATCTCGTTTTTCTGATCGTCTGTTAAGTAATCCCCGAAAAAGGTTAGAAATTGACCTACTTTATTGTCGAGTATTCCATAAAACTTACCTCGTGCTGTTCTCTCGTGCTCATCGAAAATATCTTTATCGTTTTTTGCTGCATCTCTTGTAAGAAAATGTTTGTGAAATTCAGCGACAAAAGCCGGAGGAAGTTCAATTTCTTTCAATCCTGAAGCCCCTATAACCGTCGCAAAATCGGGGTTTGTCGGGTCTATTTTTGCCTTAGTAGCTACATCTTTTAGAAACTCCTGAACGTTTGGCATAAATTTTACTCTTCGTCTTTATGTTTTTTACTCTTTTTCGGCTCCACTGTCTCTTCCCAAACTTCTTTTGCTTTTTCTATGTCACCCTCCACAACATCTTCTTTTTTTTTCGTCTTCGGGATTACTGCGCTGCTTTCTTCTCCTTCGGGGACATAGGAGTCTTTCATTAAGGAATAAGCTTGATCATTTAGATAAACTACTTTTCCTGTTTTTATGTGGCGGTAAGGCTTTTTGTCAGACATAAAATAAAGCTTTTGATAAAGGTAATTAAGGGGCTAAAAACAAGGTGTTTAAATTGCTATTTTTGGATATTTTTGGATAAATTTCATTTATGAACAATCCCGAGACTATAAAATATCAAACGCTTGTTTGGGGTGATCTTAAAACCAAGCTAGAAAAACATAGGCAAGATTTACAAGTATCGAAAGGATCTTTAATGAAGATTATTTTGAAAGAATATTATTCTAAAGTGAATACTGATTATAATAAATGAGGCATTCAGTAGAAAATAAACTTCTTAAGGCGATTGCACTACAAGACGGTGACCAAGAACCAGCGGCGATAAAAGTATGTGATCTTAACTTAAGAATGAATCAATTTAATTTAAGAATGAGATTTACTTTAGATTGGAGGCCAAGCGGCCCACCTTATTACAAAGGAGAGGTTTTTGACATATATCACAAACCACTTTTTAGGACTAAAGGATATGATATGAATTTTTTATTACATGAGTTGCTAAGGTGGACAGAAGAAACATTTGTTTTAAATAAATCAGAGCTAAATCCTTATACTCATAATCTGCACGATCAAAAAGACAATAAATAAAAAAGCCTCATGTTTAGTGAGGCTTTTAACTCTGTTTTTTCATGCTGCCCGTGGCAAAGGCCAACCAGCCAAACCAATGTCATCTTTGCTATCAAATTCTATTGGAATAGTCCCGTTTCTATGCATCCTGTCATCAATCGGAGGTGTAAACCTTGTTAGATTTTGTGCTCTAATCCATAATGGATCATGTTCGACGTGCCAATTATGAAGGCTATTTTTTTTGATTGTTAAACAAGTGGTAGGAGACATCAATAAAACTGAGTGCCTGTTAAAATTTACCTCTTTATATTTTTCGGTGTTGAACATCTCAAAGACGGGCTTTACTTCTACCAACGCCTCGCTTTTATTTCCTCTTCTGACTAAAAAGTCAGGGGAACCAACTGGAAAACTCAAAAGGCTCATATACATGAAACCAGTTTTTAAGATCAAAATAACAAGCTACGCGAGCTTCTAACCTCGACCGATACAAAATTCCTTTGTATTCGGTTTCGATTGGTTTGATTGAGTAATTAATCATATAGTTATAGTTAAAAAGTTGAATAAGCGTGAATATTAAAGTCAAACCTTTTTCTAGTCTTTGGAATAGTTGAGAACGTTTTTAAAAATCTTGTTAAATTACAAAGTCGTTGATTTTCAGTATAAAAGTATGTAATATAATCTTATATTTGATAATAAAAATTCTGATTTTTTTTAACTACCCAAAAACTTTTAGAAATAGATAACATGAAAAACTTAGAAGAAAACATGTTGCCAGAGGAAAAGTACCTACTAAATACATTTAGCGGAGAATTCCTATTAAAGCTTGTTGACGAATCTATATATAACATGATTCAGCGCGCCGTGGATAAATATACACTGGAAAGTCATGGGGGGCCGTGGATTTGCATTAAACAGGCCGCTAAGATTTACGGTGTAAGTGTTAGATTTCTATATGGTCTTCAACAAAAACGACTAATAGGAACAAAAAAACTGGGAAACAAAAGAATGGTTTCTATGCGTGATCTTGACTGCATTAGTAGTCCTTTTGACTCCAATGGGAATTATCGGGCCGATTTAGCAGATCTTAACCTCTATAAACCGGAATGGAAAGAGGAAATGGAAAGGAATCAAAAAGATAAGGAATCATAAATACCCCTTTTCCCGCGCCCTCTTAACTACTTCATCGGGCACAATTCCCTCACTAACTGCAACAAATTGATGATTACAAGCATAACCGCCCCTATTGATTAAAATGTTATTTTCATTCGTTCCTTTTCGCATCCCGTCCCAATAAGCAACTCCGTTTCTTTTCTGAGGCCAAAGCAGACCGCAACATCTATCGCCGTTTCCCCACGCTTTTACTTCTTCTATATGGAAAAACTTCTTATTTCTTTCCTCACAAAAAGCCCTCGAAGTATCTTTTAGCCCTCCAACATATCTATAAAACTGTAATCCTAAATCAGTGGCTATTGAATGATTATAATTTGCATTATAAGACTTGATAGAGTCGGAAGTAATAGTTTTAGTGTGTTTCAAAAAAGCTCCGTCTACATCTTCAGAACCAATTACAAAAGTTCTTAATTGCTCGGTCATAGTTCCGTAACTCCCGCCTGTAGTAATGTTTTGAATCAGAATATCTTTTATCGGTTGGGTAAAAGCTTGATTTAAGCCTGACTGCATTAAAGATTGAATGGTATTATTAACGCTGAAAGTTTTAACGGCGGCAAGCATCGGATTGACTTCGAATCCTTTTTTAATTACATTAAAATAAAGTGCTTGTTCGGCTTCTACCAGATCAAAAGAGCCTAAATACTTACTCACTCTCTTTTTATAAGCATCGGTTAATAAAGTATCTTCTATTGACTTTGAGAGCGTTTTTAATACTTTGACATTTTCGGCAGTTCGTTTGATGTTGCCTAAAGAATCTAGTTTTAGCTCTTTAACAAGTCCTAAAAGCTTTGAATAGGCATTCACCTGGGAGATTTCCAACCCCTGATTGAAGTCGTTAACGGCTGTTAAGATTATATCTTCAATGTTGGAGGCTAGGACTTCAGGCGACATCTAAAGGATTGTTTGACGGTGCAAGCTGTTTTGTCTTCGGAGCTGGTAAAACTGGGACTATATCTTCTATTTTCGGCTCGTTTCCCTTTATCAGACTTTGCGCATATCCTTTCATTATTTCGTTTTGTTCTTCGCGCTCCATCTCTAAAAAGCCGTCATGTTCTTCAAGGGCCGTTTTAACGAATTTGACCACATTGTCAGATATCACTAAGTCTTCCTGTAGTACTGTCTGATTTAGTTTCATGTTCATTTTATCTTCGATTGATCGACCTGGGAAAGGGTCTAAGTCAATGCAGAGAATTGCCCTCGCGCGTATTTCTTCATTTGTTCCAAACCTCTTATCTATCAAATCTCTCTCAAGGGCTTCCAGGTAAATAGGGCTTGAATTGTTTTCTTTGGCTTTGGCGAGTTCTTCTGTTACATCCTGGATGGTTAAGATATCGAAGCTTGTAGGTTTTGAGATAATAGGTAAATACTCATCAACACGGGAACCGAAAAGAGTTTCGTATCTGTAGCGGTTAATAAAATAAAAGACGTTTAAAACGTGATTATCATACATGTAATCTGAAATTCTCTGTAAGAAAGAGTTTAATTCAGTTCTATCTATTTCTTTTGCCCTTCCTGATTGGTTTTCGCCTATTTTATTGACAATATCCATGCAGATAGCAGATAAAGCGCGTTCTAAATTGTGTTGAATTTTTTCGTCTAAGACTGTGAGTATTTCAGTCGGCACGTTAATATATCCGGCGGGAGGTACTATTTGACTTTTCCCTTCCATACTTGCCAACTTATCTGTATTAATCTGATAAACATCGAAAGGAGATTTTACAGAAATCTTTCCCGAGCCGTTACATTTTGAGCATGTAACATGCTTGTTTATTTTCTGTATGTAGATTTTACCGTCCTGGCAGTGCTGACCATCTTGGACGTTCTCACAATCCAAGGTCATTTCCCATTTTTGCGGGTGCAAATGATTAATAATCGCCCCGTCCAAATCGCTTTCTAATCTTACGGCTTTATTCCAGTAAGGAAGGGCAGCATTAAAGAAAGAAAGGTAATAATAAGGATAGGTGCGTGAATCTACCACGCCTCCTAAATTCCAAGCGGGTAAAACTCCGAAGTTGTGATCATATCTATTAAACTCTATAAACTCCTTATTTTGATTAGAGCTTTCAGTCTCGTAAAAAGTAATTATTGAATTGATTGTAAACAGGTGAAATATTGCGCCCTCCCTGTTGTTTTTTAGTTTTACTGTATTCTGATCTTTAAAAAGGAAGAAAACGCCCTCTTTTTTATCCATTACTTGAGCTGAATTAAAAAGGACAATGTGAGGCGTTTGTAAATCTGCTTGCGGTAGTTCGTATTTCGTCGGAACTACACAAATTGCCCCGTTAGGGTCTGCAATTTGTTGCCTTAATAGAACTTCAGAAAAATAATTAAAAACGTTATCAAAAAGAGGAAAATTCTTAGTTGTGTAAACTTCTAAAGTTTCATTTTCTGCCAGTTTTACCCCTTGAGGTTGGGGAGGAAAATTAATAGAGTAAAGTTTCGGGTTGAAAATTTTCTGACCAATATAAACGGCCTTATCAAAGTCGGACAAAGTGATAGATTCCCAAGAATCAATACGATACTGCTTGACGGCGGCTTCTTCTCTGGGTCTTGCCTTATTGAGTATGTCTACAGGGTCTTCTCCCCATGCATGCACACCCATTTCTTTAGCATGGCTTACCGTTTTTTCATAATTGGCATGCTTATACTTGTCGTCCTTAAGGATGTTAGTTAAATACTCTGAAAACTCTTTCCCCTCTAATTTATCTGGCAGCATGGTAATAAAGGTTTAAGGGAGGTTTCCCCCCCTTGGTTATTCAAAAATTCCATCGGGTGCGTCTTCCACAATAGGCAAATCGAAGTCAGACCATTTAACAGTCACGGCGAAGAATTCCCATGCTTTTATATCTCTGTCGATTTGGATTCCTGCATCAATACTTACAGGCACTTTTACATAGTGAATCAAATCACCGTTTGTTACAAAAGAAAAGAGTAGGTCAGTCCTTCGATTAATCCTGTTAAAAAAGACTACGTTGTCTTTAATTCCGGGCACTTCAAAAGTTACCTCGTGGTCGCGTCCTGTCACTTGAGTTGATTTTCTTCCGAATCCTTCCGATTCAGTTACAGCCGCTTTTGGATATTCGCCCCGCGTATTCTTAATAATGTAAGCTTGTTTAGGGCTGGCATCTACAAGAGACTGCCAGAAAGCAGCGTCTGAAAGTTGGTCAGGCGATCCGTTAAAATTAACTTCAGGTTCTAAGAATCCAACTCCGATTATCCCGGCTTCATCCCCGCCGCAATCTATTGCGACAAATTCAGGTAATTCTTCCTGGGTACAATATAAATCAGCCATTTTATTGAGTTTTGGCGTGAATTAATGGCATTGTTTCCCCAATTGACTTGAGACAGCATTTTAGTAAACTAAGTTTTTAGATTGGTACGTTTTCTTTGAGAGTTTCCCGATTCCGCGTCGAAGTGCGTATTTCGGTACTCTCTCAAAGGTATATGGTTCCTCTTTCACATATTCCCGGCCTTCGATCGAAACATGTTGGTGAGACAAGGCTACTGTAATTATCTTATGTAAGTAGTATGGAACGTAAGAAACATCTATATTCCAGACTTCTTTAATAGTTTCATAAAGTGGTACGATATACCCGTTAGACTTCGTGTAAACTTCGATTTCTTGAGGTAAATTTTCTTCATCAAATATCGCCTCTAATCGCAAATGATTTATATATCCTGTTCCTTCATACTTTATCCCTTCGTAATCTGCATCATTCCAGTACTTAATCAGGATGTTACAGTCTAACCAATTGCTTGCTCTAATCGCCTCGCTCCTGGCATGAGTAAAGTACTCTGTATCATTATAAGCGAGGTAAGATTTGACCTCTAAATATACTGTTTTGTTGCAAATCAATGGCAGTTCGCTTACGTTTTTGGCTATCGAGTAATAGCCGCCTCCCAAGTCAATAAATGGGAGAGAATAGAGCACTGACTTAGTAGTCATGTCTATTACTGAAAGCTTCGGGATAGTCGAAAACTCTTCCTCTAAGTAATAGAGCTGAAGCGTTAGAACATCGGTACACTTAAGAGGTTGTGCGTAACAAGGTTGGTAAACTCCGCAAAGGTCAGACTCGAAATAGAGCTTATCTAAATCGTCCAATTCATTACAATGCTTCAGAACAAAACGATAAGGAATAGCCTCTGCAATAACGAGTGCCGGGTTAAAACATTCTTCAGGGATTGGTGGTACTTCGTCAACAAATTCAAGTATTTCGAAGTTATTAAAAGTATAACAGAGGGCTGCGTCTCTGACTGCGATTGAATGAACTCCCGGTGCGATCCCTGTAAAAAAGCCGCTAGATTGAAAAATCCCGCCGTCTAAAGAAAACACTATTCCTGTCTGAATGCTTGTAGCCGCAATGGTGGCAGTTCCATCGTTTAGGTCTGTTCCTGTTTCGTTTGTGTAAGTAAAAGACGATATTCGAATATTACACGCCTGATTTGCTATGTCTACATTTGCCGCCCCAAAACATCCGTTATAATCTCTTAAAACTACAGTATAATTTCCTGAATTCAACCCGGAAAATACATTACTGGTTTGCCACGCTCCGTCGGGGTTTAGTCTGTATTCTATTGTAAATGATGAAGTTGCGTTAACTGTGATCTTTCCAACTCCTGACGCATTGGTATCATTTGCAACAACAACACTCGAGATAGCTAAATCGCATGGAGGTACAGGATTATAATAGATGTTAATATTAGAACCATTACTATTTACAATAATAGGGTAGCCGATATTCCAAGTCGCTCCGTCGGCTAAAGCTAGAATTGTGGTCGCGCTGCCACTCGCAGTAACTGAGTAATTAGTTAGTCCGACATTAGAAGTCCACCAAGATACTAAGGCGGCGGCGGCAGTTGGCCCGTCCATTCCGGAGGGAAAGGTAAACTTTTTCGATGTTCCTGCCCCGTCTACAGATGGAAAAGTAATACTATCCGTAACGGCAGCGTTAACAAATTCAACAACCAAGTGAGACTTTGCCATTATAATAAAATTAAATCACCATTTTCCATCAGTAAATCAAATCCATCTTGCAAAAGAAGTGTTTCCGCGTCTTCGGGCACGTAGTTAAATGGAAGTTCATTTGCTGCTATCATTTTAAACTTTCCTATTCCCCTTGTGACTTCCGCTTCTACCTCTAAGATAAAGGCTTCTATTCCTCCTTCAGGAAACAAATCACCTGATATAAAAATTGACTTGTTTCGATTAGCCTTAAGTACATTCAACTCTCTTAGAGAGAATGGATACTCGAAAATATATTCGTTTGGACTCCAAAGCGGTTCCACTTCCGGTAACTCTGCATAGGCCCAAAGTATACTTTCCCCTCCTTTTAAAAGTTCGGCATTGTAAGAGCCTGGGTAAACTATCTCGCTTACTTTTTGCTCCATTTGGACTATATAATTTCCTTCGCCTGATTGAAAATTATATTTAGTCCCGAGTTTTTTAAGCAAACCTCCGTTTATTTTGTTTCCTTGCCTCAAAAGGTTATAAGCCGTCCAAAGTCGTAAGTTGTAGGCTGTTTCAGGAGATAAGAGGTTATTGACAGTATCAAAATATTCATTTCTCTCGGATTTGGTCGGGTCTGTATGAAGGACGGCGACAATAAATAGTAAGTTATCGTACGCCGTATCTGTAGTCAATGTCGCATTATACTGCGCCCTTCGTGTTACTTCAATTAGTGAACCTGAAGCGATGACTTGAGAAACTAAGTTTAAAGTCTCTCCTATTGTTTTAAGATCGGTAGTGTAGTTGTGGATAGTACAAAACTCATCCAGGCCGTTTATGTCTTCGGGCAAAGATTTTTCATAGCCGATCCTTATTTGATTGTAAAACTTATCCTTTGAAATATTCCTTTTCATCTTCGATATGAAAGTGAAAGAGAGAATATTTTCCTTAGTGTAGGCGTAGTTTAAAGATTCGATTCTTAGCCGTTGAACTCCTTCGATTTCTTCTAAGGAAAGAGAAAGACAGAATATTGCGTCTAAGCTTTCATAGATCGTTTTGAAATCCAACTGTAAGGGACGGTCTACATAGGGAAAATTGCGAATATTGAAACCGTTTTGGATTACATAATCAGCGTAAACTCCATTTTCTACATAAGAGTGATAGGGCGCGCCGATATAACCGAAAGTTTCAGAGTAAAAGGAGTCGTTTCGATTAGTGAGTTTATTACATAGGTTCTGTAAAACATCGTGAATCCGCATTGCTGGAGCTGTGGAAGGCAGAGTAAACGTTTTGCCTGTTATTTTTAGATAAGAGCCTTCGTTTAATAAAAAACCTGCCCAAAGCGCGTTAATAGCGTTAATTGCAACAAATCTTTCATATTCAGCCTCAATTGCGACGGCAGTATATAAAAAGACTTTGTCTCCTACTTGTAATTGGAATTCAGATAATAAAAAAATAATTTGCGGCCCTGTTATATCTGCATACATCGTTCCGCAATGGTTTGAGCTTCCCCAATCAACTGAGCTTTGATATTTTTCTACATCGTCCTTATCTCTGATTATAAAGAAAGTTTTTATTTTAACAATATCTAAGGTTCCGTCATTTAGTCCGCATTGCGCTTTAGATGTTACTAAAGTTGATACGTGCTTAACTGAAACCATTGCAGTCAAATCTATTTTTATATCAAAGGTGTGTAAACCTTCCTCTTTTGCCGTGTAGATCGGCGGCGGCTCGTTGTCGCTTGCGCCTCCGGCTACTTCCCAATAATCTGTAAGTTCTTTTATTCCTGCCGGGAATCCATATTGAAGGTAAGCGGTTCTTTCTATAGGCGTTGTGTCGGGTTGATTTGGAAAAATCCCAGTTCTTCCTGCATCCGGCCAACCGGGAGCTCCCGCCGGAATTGTGAAATGCAAAACATCTCTAAGCGGTGCAATCGGTTGTTCTCCTGTCTTTACTTCACTTCTTACCTGTTTGACCAATACTTTCGAATGCATACTCAAAGCATAAGGAGTATAAGTCTGCAACGCCACTCCGTCAACGCTCTTATTATCTTTAAAACTTACTTGTAATCCTGTTCTTTGGTCGAAAGTAGTCCAAAAATCTTCCTGCTCTGAAATACAGGTAACGCCTTTTTCAGTTTCAATTAAATCTTCGAGGTTCAATTTGCCTAAATAAACTACTTCCCATTCGCGCCCGTGGTCACTGATTTCGACCTGGATATTTACAATAGCGTCAGGCCCGTATTTGCTTTCGATATAAAGCAAGAACTCAGCGCCGCCGTTATATCCGTTATTTGCCCTCCTAAATTCCAGTTGGGTCGAGTATTCAAATAAAATAGAGTGGTACTTCTTATCTCTTTCGAGCTTAAATTTTACGCCGCTCCAACCTACAGGCTCATCGATTAACAAATTGCCCTCGATAGCGTGAATAAGCATAAATCTAAACTCTATAGCTTTTCTCATTTTGCTCTATATTTTCTCTCTAAGTACTTAGTCCTTGAGGCTCCTTTTTCTTGATAGCGGGTAAATCCATCTTCATCGAAAGAGAATTTATTTACCTGGATTTTCTTTAGTTCTTCTATCAGCTCCTTATTTTCATTAATTATTAATTGGGAGCCTCCAAATCTTCCGGCTGCTATATCATTTAAGATTTTAGGATCGATTTTATGATCGAAAATCGCGTTTAGGATAGGGTTGTACTTCTTTTTGGTGGCAAGGGGAATTACCATCTCTCCCGGCGTTAAGAATGCTGCCTCTGAATCTTTATTCCCGGTTCCTTTTACTCCTTTGGTTCCTTTAGCGTAAGCGGGGACTTGTTGCGAAGAAATGGCTGCGATTTGAACAGCTCCGGCGGCGGCTACTAATACCGCGAGAACGATACCGGGCAATCCCATACTCAAGGCTGCAGTAATTCCTTGAGCTACATTTATTATCGCGTTGAAAATAGCTAACCTCTTTTCTCTTTCGGCTTGTTTTCTTCTTATTTCGCGTTGCTTACGGTCGAATTCTAGTTCGATTTTATTACGCTCAACGGCGTTAGTTCCTGCCAGGGCCAATTCAACTTCTTTATTGGCTGTTAATTGTTCTAATCTCTGGTCGTCGAGTTGATTTTGATAATTTACTACTTCTGAATATAGGTTTTGAACCGCACTAGTATAGTCTTGCGCGAGTTGTAGGTTTCTCTCATATCGTTCTTTTGTTCTCAGGTCTTCAAATTCATCTTGGGTTTTTTTGACGTTGTACTCTGTAGCTCTTGCGTTGATCCTTTTATCTATTTCAGAAACAAACTTATTTGAACTATCTTCAACGGCCTTCGATACCTCATGCTCTCCGGTAATAGTTTGACCGTAAACCTTTTTGTAATAGGCTTCGAAGAACTTGCGGCCGTTTTCCAATTTTTCTTGAATAAGATCGAGCGTTTTGGCTGTTTTTCCTGTGCCAAAGTCTACAGAGGCCAATTTTTCGAGGGCTATTTTTGCCCTCTCAGCGGCTTTTCCTACTCCAATCAAAGCGTCTATTTCCGCTTGCTTTTGTTTTATTCTCCTGTTATAATCTTTGATTTCATTAACTGAGGTAGCGGCCTCTCTTTCTTCGTTAAGCTCTTTTAGTTCTTTTCTTAACTTTTGAAGAATTCCAAGTTCTCCTTCCGTTACGCCCTCTAGCTTTTCCCTTTTTTTGATAAGGTCCTCTAGAATATGTATTTCCTCGGTCAAAGAATGTAGCATTCCTCCGGCGTTGTTATCCATTATAGCGCCAAGCCTTGCCCGTTGCTTAGTTTTTTCAATATATTTTAACTGCTCTAAGTTTAATTTTTCCCATTCTGTAACCTGATCGGCTAAAGCCTTATTGTCTGCCTCTATTTGTCTGGTTGCATCGGTTTTAATTAATTCTGTGAGTTGATTTAGGTATCTGGTCAGCTCCGAAGTAGCAAAACCCATTACCCCTGATCCTTCTTTTCCAATCGTATTAAACAACTGGTCAAAAGCATCATTCATATTTGATACTTTGCCGCCTAAAGTTTCTGAAACGGCAGCCATTCCACCCGCTACGCCTTTCATTTCTCCGAAAGCTTCAACAAGCTTTAATGCTCCGGCCTCTGACTTTTCGGCCTCTACTGTCATGCCCCTGAAAGTTCCTATTATCTTATCTCCGTTGACTTTTACTTTTACTCCTAGCTCTGTCCATCTTTCCGAGTTTGTTACATCCAAAATTGCTTCATTGACTTGAGAAAGAGGTTTGCCTAATGCACTGGCTAAATCTCCCATTTTAGTGAGAGAAGCCATAGACGGCTTTATTCCTCGATTTGCTAACTGTACATATGCCTCAGTTAACTCTCGGACTGAAAAAGGCGTTTTTGCTGCAAACTCTTGTATTTGAACTAAGGCGGCTTGTGCGAGGGAAGAACTTCCCAGAGAGTTAGTCAATACGGCTTCAAACTTTTGGAACTCGGCAGTAACATCAAAAATCTTTTTACCGAGATTTAAAACTGCATCAATGGTGAAAGCCGCCACGGCGGCCCCTGCAATCTTTTTAAAGGTATTTCCCAGTCCATCCACCGCAGACGAGGCCCCTTTTGTTGCCTTGCTTAGTTTATCTGCCTCTTTTGCAGATTCTTTAAAGGCGTTAGTAGTTGTGGCTCCTGCTTTCTTAGCATCCTTACCTAATTCTTCAACTTCTTTATCTGCTTTATCGGTACTCTTAGCGATCTTTTGAAAGATAGCGTTAGCGGCTTCAATATCCGTAGTTTCTACACTGTAGACAATTTTGATATTCTTATCAGCCAACGCAGTACATAGAAAGACGGGGTTTTAATGTTTTTCGGCAAGATTGCCACAAGTAAAATATAAATATAGTTGATTTTTAGCTAGATTAGTTCAATATAAAGGGCATCCGAATTCGAAAAGTTTTAAGTATTGTGAGTCATTAGAGCATCTTACGTTTAAGATGCTTTATTTTTTTGTAACTTCCCACTTATACACTTTTTACGATATACGTTTTAAAACACTTCTTTATTGAGGTGTTTTATTTTTTTGGCGGGTGTTTAAGGCAAGAAACGTATAAATTAAAGGCAAATTCAAACTGAGTGCCAGGATAAGCTTTACAACAATCTTCACAACCTTTTTCTACCTCTTTTAAGTTCTGTCTATTGAGCATAAGCCACCAAACTGCGCCTCTTAAACTACTTGTCCTAGCTCCATGTCTTTTTTCCATTTGGAGGTGTGGCCGCGTTAGATTTAGCCGAAGCTTTGTGTAAGCCTTCCAAATGAAAATAAAAATCATAGACAGATAGCGAAAGCAACCTTTTTTCTTCATCAATATCAAAATTGGAAATCTTTTTAAGTTCGTGGAATTTATCGTCTATGATCCGTTGTCCGAGGGACGAAGGAAGAGTGAATCTATCTCGTTTATTATCTCTTCGGCTGCCCTGACCTTGTTCAAAAAGGCTCCTGAATCTGACACGAATGAATTCAGTAAAGGAAAGATATTTATCATAGGCGAGGTTAAAAAAAAAGCGTGTTCTTTTGATTTTCTGAAGGTTTTGAGCTTGTCAGCGTTCTCGGAAGGATAGAAATTCTCTAAATCTTCGTCATCTGTGAAATAAACGACCGTGGCAATTTTATATAAGAGTCCTAGTTCCTGATTTATCTTTATTCGCTCTCTAAGGGCTTTGATTGTATAGGATGCATCTCCGATTTTCCCTCTTTCTACCTGATCTTGTATTTTTTCCAGGTAAGATTCTAAAGGTTCGAACTCCATACCGTTTCGATACTGATCTATATAAAAATTCATATAGAACATTCTTAAATGAGGCGTTTTAGATGTTTCCTTAAATCGGTAATATGAAACATTATCTATTTTAAACGCTAGTTCTATTTTGTCCCTGTAATCAACGTGGTAGATGTTACGCTTTTCGCGGACTTTCTTTAAAAAGTATCGGAGGAGATTCAATCTTCTTCATATTGATGGTTTGTTTGGTTTTTTCGGCGATATGCCACAATAAAGAAGGAATTTAATAAAAAAAAGCCTGAATTTCTTCAAGCCTTTAGTTACGAATCAGTCACATTTATAGTCCTTATGGGTTTCGGTAGGATACAATGAAATAAACTAGTGCCGTTCCAAGATTTACAAAAATAAGTGTCATTGCTGCCGTGTTTCTTGGAACCGGATACATGAGGTTAAAAAAGAAGATACAAGCGATTGCCGCCACATTGACGATGATCATTAATATGAAGAAATTCCAAGCTTTGTTCATGGTTTTTTATAGAATGGGTCATATATGGCCCAAGCTTTAAGTTTTCCTGCGTTTTCTGATCCCATTGTTAGCCCGTCTTTGTTTAATGTAAATCGAGCCATAAAATCTCCATCTCCCTTTTTTCTATAAGCATACGCATACATTACGCCTTGAATTTCAAACGTTCTTTCAAATACTCCCGTTGCTGGAAATGCTGTTAATATGGGAGTTTTCAATGTTGATTTTTGCGAAGGAGAGGAATAAACATCTATCAGCATTGTTTTATCAATTGTGGATTTGTTTTCAAATTTAACATAAAACTTTCCTGGTGACTGATAATCATTGCCTTTACCGATTTCTTCAAGCTGTTCGCAACTAAAAAGCGAACCTATAACGAGTATTAATAATAACTTTTTCATGTTTAGAGTTTTTTTACCAAATGTAAAAGGCTCTAATCAATAATCCCGTTAATAAAATTCTGAATTTGAACTAAGGTAAGATTTTCGACAAAGAAGCGATCTCCTGAATTCATAACTAACTCTAAGCCGTCTGCACTATCGTATATAAATTGAATTTCTGTTAGTTTAATTAAACCTATTCCCCTGCTTAATTTGGTTCTTACTCCTTCTGAGGTCAGGGAAGTTTTAACCGTGGCAATTTTCATTAGTTTGAAATGGGTTTTATTCATTTTTTAAGTATTATTTCGTCTGAAACTCCATTTACAATTCCTCCCTTCGGGAATTTTGGCGGCATCGGCATATCTTCAATAACTTTTAACTCCCATTGAGCCCTTCTTACAATGATTGTAATAATAAGTATTAATTTAAATTGTTGGGCTGTCTTTTTGATGGTCGAAGGTTTGTATTTTACAACTTTTTCAAGCCTTTTTACATACTTCACTCCTAAGTCATAAACTCGCTTCATTTCGGCGGCTTTTTCCTCGCGCGTGGTCATTCACTGTCTATCGTTATATGTTTTGAAATTGCTTGACTTATAATATAGTTTGCTCCTACCATTGAGATTACATAGATAGGCCAAAAGTAAAGAGGCTGGTCAACAAATATAAGAAATCCTGCACTTCCCCAAATTGAAGGCATGCAAATAGCACATTTATAAAAAGGTTTTAGCCAGTAATCAACGCTTTCCGTGGCATTTTTCCATCTTCGGTAATGACTAACGGTAAAATAATTAACGCCTTCGGGCCATATTTCCGGCTTTACTCTCTGATATAAATAAGCTCTTATTCCTCTGTCTATATTTTCGAAAATCATTCCCTCGGTCATGCTTGCGTAGATAGCCCAAATTATAAGATCATTTATTACCCAGGTTTCAAGCATCATATTTAAATGTTTTGATAGCTTGGTGTAAAAGGGCTGCGAAGTTTTCGACAAAATGCTCTTTTTCTTCGTGCTTGTCTTTAAATAAAGATCTTTGCCACCCTGATTTTTCTAATATCATATGCACAAGCTCATGGAAGAAAGTTTGCTCTAAGGCTGTTTCATTTACTGGTTCATTGTTCCAAAAATCAGCTAGTTTAATTGTATTTGTCAGATAATCGGCGTATGCTACATCACCTATACTACTTAGCTCTTTGTTTCCAATCTCTACTTTTATAGATTGCCCGTAAATTTGAAATTCTTTTGGTATCATATTTTGTATTATTTTGCGTTTTGTCCCGCGCTGAGACTTTGCGGTTTGTACTTTTTCGGGTTATCTATAAAGTCAGGAAAATTAGCATCAAGCAGATAGCGAAACCAATCTAAATGGTGATTTCCGTTTGATAAACTATCCTTAATCAACTCCCCTTTTTCATCCACTGCCGCCTTTCCGCAATCTCTTATTACTCCTTTACAGTTTTCCCCGATTTCAATATTTGCATTAGTTAAAATTGAATTACAAAGCGTTCTACTGTCATCTAAATATAGGTTCTTTCCTCTTACTTGCATTTGCTCATCTCTTAGTTTGAGAGTAGACCTTACTACCTTCCAACTGGTAAGACCTGACTTTGCAGCCACGCGATTATTCCCCGACGCATCACCTGTTACCTTGAGGTTTGAAGTCATTTGAGGATATTTAGCGATTATTTGTTTACATACTTCCTCCGGGTCACTGTTTGCAATAGAAAATTCATCTATAATTTTCAGGGTTAAGAGGTTATACCTTTGAGCTACGCCACAGGTCATAGGATTAACGTTAAAATCCAGGCTAATCCAGAGCGGAAGATTAGGATTAAGTTCAATAGGTTTGGTTTTATGTTTAAGCTCAGAAAAGGCGTATAAATAAGGCTTGTCATTAGCGTTTACAAATTCCCCGTCAATCTCTTGAAGGCGGTTCAATTCGTCAAGCTGTTCGGCTAGTTCGTCAATTTGGTGACGTGGAATAAAAGGATTGTCGTATGAGGTATATTTTAATCTTCGAAAGTTCTTGTCTCCGTCTTCGGCTCTTTTTGCCAAAGTGTAGAATTTATGCTCCCCGTCCTTATGATATTTGCCTTTAGGAACCCCGGCGGCTATGAGTTGACTATCTGAGTAATCTGTGAGCATCGGTAAAACTGCGTTGTCATAGAGGTAATTGTCTTTAAGAATAATCCCGGCCTCATTTAGGAAAATTTTCTTATATCCGAATCCTTCCCAGTTTTCGGGCCTGTCAGAGCTTCGAAAATCTATAACTGAATCTAAAATTTTTAATTCTCTTCTTTGTTGATGCCATGAGTAATTGTCTGAGCCTAGTATTTTAAGGACAGGAAGGAAGTATCTCTCAAAATATCTATCTATGTTGCCGTTTATTGTATCACCCCACAACATAGGGGTAATTCCATCTAAGGCGTATTCTATGTAAGCCTGTGCGGCTCCCCTGGTCAATCCAAATCTTCGACCTTTGGTTACGATAGTATATTTTTTAAACTGATCGTCAGGAGGAAAAAATATTTCCATTTGCGCCCGCGAGTAATCAAGATCAAGATTTATTATCGTTTCCACCGATCACGTTTTTGGTAATATTTATTTTAACTCCTTCTTTAGGGATGAATATATCTAGTTTACGAGGGATGAAATAAGGGAAGAATTTGACTAAGACTTCCAAGTATCGGGTTTTATTTTTTTTTCGGATAGATTGAAGGGCATCTTTTATGTTATCCACCTCCCCTTCCATTATATCAACAAATAGCTCTTTGGCTGCCTTGGTTGTTTTACTTTCAGCCCCCTTCGGCTTTGTTGGTTTATGTCCTTTTTCAAATGGTCTGCCGCGCATATTTTTGCAATATTATTGCGAATTATGAGTAAAATATATCAACTCTCATCTTACTTCCATCTAGCAAAGTGATAAATACAGTTAATCCGGTTTTATGGAAGTAAAAAAGCATTATTTGATAAAGTTTTCGTACCACTCATCGAAGGTGATAGGTCTGTTTGTTATAGTCATTATCCCCGCGTAAAAAGCTTGTCTAAGATTTTCCTTATACATTTCGATGGGCATAACAATTGCTCCCTCATTTTCAACGCGATCGGGAAAAAAGCTGGCTTCAATGGCTTTTAGTTCTTTCTTTTCTTGTGGTGTGAGCTTATCAAAATATCCTTCTGAGTCTATGTCAACGCCAATGGAAACCATTATCTGATTTAGTGTCTCTTGCGCCGGGGAAATATTAATTTTTATTTTTCTGTCAACATCTTCTAAAAATGCGAATTCGATACCGTTTTCAGAGAATGTTTTTACCCGGTTGTCATCTATTTGGATTGGGTCGGTATAATCGGGGAAAGAATTTTTTACGTCCGATTCATTTAAAAACTTATAACTTACTCCATCTTTTCGATAGAAAAACTCTCCGCTTACTTTTCTGATTGTTCCCATAGGTTTGCTTTTATTAGTTTATCGTAATCCAATTCAAGTTTACTTATTCTAGATTGAATCCATTTAAAAAGCTCATAATCTTTGATTTCGTCCTGAATTTTTTGACTTTCTTCAATTTTGGCCTCTAAAATAACTAAGCTGTCATATGTTTTTTTGAACAACTCAGGGCTTGTAAACAGTGGTGTATTTGGCTGCGAACCTTTAATCCAATATTTTTCAGAGGCTTTCATATCTCTTTTTATTTTTGATATTCAAGTAATTCGAAAACATGCCAAACGAAGCCTTCTGATTGAACCGTTCCTAAAAAGATACCTTCTGATTTATGAGGCTTTCCGGTTGGAATTATTCCAAAAGTCCTTCTTACTTTCTCTTGTCTTTCCTGCTCTATCTGCCAAAAAACTATATTTCCTCTTTGGGTCTGACAAGAGAGAAAAACCCCTCTCGGAATATACAAAGTTTGAATCTCAATTAAGTCCAATTCATATTTGTAAATTATGTCTTTCATATCTCTTCGACCTCCCAACCGCTAACCGTTTGCATGAGCGTAATAACTTCCTCCACTTCCTCCTGAGTTTTAAAATGCTCCCCTTTTGCAACTATCTTAATCCCGTACCAGACCATGAAAGACCACTTTTCACCTGTGGTAGTGTGAACTTTTACGATTTCATAATAAAAATTTTTGTTCATGGTCTTTTTTTCTAACAATTCAATAAAATCTTTCTCTTCTTTCATTCAAACTATTTAAAAACTTTAGACAAATATTATGATTATATCGATACTCGCTTATTTTTTTGTCCATTTCTTTTTAGCTCGGCGGCTTTTATAGCTTTCGGTACTGGGAATTTCGGCGGGTACAAGTTGGATAATAAGCCCGTCGGGAAATTCAAGGTAATATTTTCCTTTTAGTTCAAAAAAACGCTTGGTCGCTCCTACCTCTTCGACAAGTTTTGCCTTTTTAAGCTTCAGGTACTTTTGTTCGAATTTCTGCCAAACCTTTTTCATTTTCAACCATGAATCAAATTTTGATAGTGTTTAATCAATAATTTAAGATTGAAAGGCTCTAATTTGAAAATTCTATGCTTCAAAATCTCCAAATTATGTAAATAAAGGATTCCAAACTCGTCTATTAATCTCAGTGCAAAGGCGGGTTTATTACCCTCGGTAAATAAATTGCATTTCTTACACTGAGGTCGGCAATTTTCTGGAGTCCATCGGGTAGAATAATGACTACGGCTTAAATAATGGCCGCATTGAAGCGAAGTCCAGTGATAAACCTTTCCGCACGTATAGCAACGGTTTAAACCTCTTTCATCCATGCCCCTTTGACGTATGAAAATACTGAAAACCTTATCTAAATCCAAAATGAGTTGTTTTACCTGGGTTTCTTTATCTAGGTTCTTAGTCGAGATTCTTTTTACTCTCCTGTATTTGGGTTTTTCCTGTTTCACTGGTTTGGGGTCGGGGCCGTTTGGTTTTCGGTACATAATTTTTCTCTTCAAAATGATGTTTCATGGAAAGGCCTTTGCAATTTTTTCAACTATTTCGTCGTATTCCTCAAGATCAATGTCATTTTTCTCTCTGAATTTTTCAATCCTTCGTCGAATGCTTTCATTTTCTTTCTCAGATAGAAAACCAGTTATCCGAAGATATGCCCTGAAATAATTGGCCCTGACAAATTTATTCTTTGAGTCTTCCATCTTTTAGTTTTTTAGTGAATCCAAGCGGGAAAAAGTCGCTTTCTAATATCTATAATACTTTCCCCGTTGTAATATTTATGAAAGATTCGCCTTGCTTCGCCTTCTGTTTCAGCTTCAACAATTGAGCCGTGAAAAGTTCCGGTTACGGCCCATGCAATATGGGTTCTTTTTTCTTCCATCTTACCAAAAATTTCTTAATCTACTTTTTCTCTCACTTTTTGCTTTATCTCGAGGCTTTCGACACTCTTTACAGATATTTTCGTGACCATCTCGGTTACCTGGTTGTCGGTGAAAGTCTTCTAAGGGCTTGGATTCGTTACAGGTGTTACAGGTTTTCATAAACAGCGGTTTTGCGGTTAAAATCCTTTTCAGAAGGATAAAGAGGAAATAAATTCAACTGATTTGGGTCGATCGGATCAGGCAAAACGGGATCGTTCCAATTATCGTCGTCGCCCCTTTCCCAGTCCCATTTTACCCATTCAGTGCAAACTGGCCAACCGTCCGAATCAAAAATCCATTCTTTTTGCGGGTCAGGTGCATTAAGTAAAACTCTATCCAGCACGGGACATTTTTTGTCACTTAAAATTCCAGTATGAGTGAATTTTTCATGGATGCAGCATGAACAAAAAGCATCCTCGAATATCATTCCTTCCGTTCCGTTGCTTGGCATAAATGAACTTCCGGCCATTTCTGGATAATTGTAAAGTACTTTCGGTGTCATAATCAAAAAGGGGCTACTTCCGGTTTATCTTTTTCATAAAAATTAATAGGCTGTTGTGCCACTGGTATTTCCCAACCGTTAAGCGGGGAGTCTCCATTTTCTTCGTTATATCGATTGGTTTTCCTGTCGAAAGTCAATTCAATTACTCCCGGTATTCCTACAAGCTTCTGATTTTTGACCTTATGGACATGGAGTTGTACTGCTTGGTCTGTTTTGTCTGCATGAAAATTAGGTCTATGGGCTGCCACTATTACGTCCATAGCGTTAAGCCACATTGCGCCGCCTCTCAAGTTGTAACCGTCAGGAACTGGTAATGAACCGTCTTTGTTTTTTACAATCCCGCCTCTTGGATGCTCCACGAAGTTAAAAACCAAACCTTTTCTAATCGCAAAATCTTTGATCATTGCGAATTTTGAGGCCAAATATTCATCCAAAAGGCCGCTATAGTTGTGGATAACTTTATTCCAAGGGTCTAAAATGCAACCGTCTGCGCCTTCAGTGCCTACCACATAATCGAAATATTTTAAAACTACATCGGCTGTTTTTAATTCTTCTGGATAGATGACAGTAAAGTACTTATCAACGAATTCTATTCCCCGGTTATATTCGGCCTCCGACATTTGCAAAAGTCCGTAATACGGGTCTGTAGTTTTTCCGATGTAGGAGTGTATCAAAGTATCATAAATTTCCTCCGGCGTAAGGTTCCCTTTCTCATCTGAACCCATATTTTCAGGGCAGAAGATTACCCATTTTTTCTTCGCATAAATGGAACGAGCCAAAGCCAATTGTAAAATCATTTCGGTTTTCCCGTGGTTTGGAAATCCTGTCCAAGCATACAAAAAACCTCTTTTCCATGTCATGTGTGGATCAATCGACCGGAAATAAGTTGTTTCTCCTCTCGGTTTTCCTTTCTTGAAGGAAAGTTTCATGCTGTCGGCATAATCTGAGGCTTTGTAAATTCCCTTTTTGTAGGTCTTTTTTTCATCGGGGTTACTGTCCAAAACTTTCATTATTTCGCCGGAAAATTCAGTGCCGTAAGTCATTTAAGTTTTTTATATTTTGCAATGATTGATTCTACAAACTGACGGTTAGATTCTACTTCCCTCATCCATTCATCATGCCAAAGGATTTGATCTTCTTTTTTGTTTAAGAGCTGATCAATCATTAAGTTAATGACGTGGTTGGAGTTGTCTATAAATTCACTTACAACCTTGAGGTGTTTTTCTTCAATTTGGGCGCGTTTTAGCTGGTCTGCTGTAAGGTTGTCTCTCTGGTATATCCAGGCTACTTTTTTACCTCTTTCGATTAGATCGGCCTTCAATTTCTCTAAGGATTCATTGTAAACCCTGTTAAAGATACTAAATTCTAAATTGCTATCCAACTGAAACATAACGCGTTACCCTCCAAACAGCTTATCTTTTTCCTCTACTGTGTATTTCTTTTTTGTAATCGCAAGCACTGGCGCGGGTTCTTTGTTTTCTTCGTCAAACCAAACTGAAATCATTTTTTGTTTCCAGTTATGGACTTTGTTTCCAAATGAATCATGCCAATCTGAAGCCTCATAATAATCAAAAGCTTTTTGAGCTGATCTTTTTGTATATCCTTTTTCTTTAAAGAAAGAAACTACTTCATTAAGGGAAGGGTGATTAGTATTACTACTCTTCTCTTCTTCTTTATCTTCTTCTTTATCTCTCTCTTCTTCTTGCCATGCTTCGCTATTTTTTTTATGGCGGTCGTTATGCTTCGCTATACTTTTTTTAACGGTCGTTATAGTGTCGCTATCGGTCGCTATTTTTTTCTTATTTTCCCATCGTTTTTTTGCTCCCAATTTTCCAGCTTCGGAGGCTTGAGCTTTTGTTTTTTCCAGGCTAATCGTATAATCTTTCACTTGATGATCCAAAAAAGAAACATGCAAAAAATCCCCTTCCTGTTTTACAAAACCTAAATCTTTAAGTTTTTGAAGGTATTTTTTTCCGATCCTGTAATCAATGTCGGAGTCTTTCATTTTTCCTTCTAACTTCCAGTATAAACAACAAGCTTGTAAAAACGCCCCTTGTATGTCTAGCTTTTGAAAGGAAATCCTGCCGATTAGCCACCTTGCTACATCGAATTTAAAATAAGGTAGTTCCATAATCCTTTCCGTTTACAAAAACATTTCTTCCTCATCTTCGGTTTTATGCAATCTCGGTCTGAAAAACTCCACTTCCCTATCCTCTTCCTCTTTAGAGAGAAATTTTGTAGATCGTCTGATAAAATGGACGGCGATATAAACAGCTCCAACAAGCCCGGCGGCAACTCCGCAAACAGTCAATAACAGTTCTGCCATAACTTTAAGCTTTAGCAGTTTCAAAAAGTTGTAATTGAGGATTAACAGCGTGTTTTCCTTCAAGAAAAGCTTTTATTTCATCGATACATGTATCTATAGCGGCCTGTAATTCTTCCAAATATTCGTATTGTCCTGCGTCAGTATCTGGCTCAAAACGGGTAAAAGGAGTATTGAGGGAAATTACCTTATTGCCGTTTAATGTTCTTACGCCTGAGATTACACAACCCCTATGCTCATCATTTCCACCAATTGAAAAGGAACGGGCTTCAAAGTTTTTAAACCTTACATCTTTTGATACATCGTCGAGGCTTTTACCCTCTATTGATTCTGTTAATAAAATGAGGTGCGGTATAAGTTCTTTAAAAGCTCTTACTAAATCTTGGTGTGCTCTTCTGGGGCTCATTACTACTACTTCGGTATTTGTAGATTCGTCGCCATCATGCTCCAAGAGGGTATACTCGGTTCTTAAGCCCTTACTTTCATCGTATTTTCCTTTCTTGATAGTGTAAAACTTTTCATTTAGCATAGTTGTAACAGGTTAAAAGTTAAAAAATCTTTATTTGTTCGGGGGCGATTTGCTCCGGGGTAAATATTTTAGGTTGTCTTTTATAAGTTTCTATTCTTTTTAATCCGTTGTTAAAATATTCCTCGTCAATCTCAAAGGCGATATATTCAAAACCCATATCTAAACAGGCAATTACAGAGGAAAAAGAACCGCCGTGAGTGTCTAATATTTTATCGCCGGGTTTGGCGTAGTTTTTTAAAAGCCATTTGTATAAAGCCTCTGGTTTTTGAGTCGGGTGAAACCTCAAAGAATCTTTGGGATCTTTATCAAACTTTTTACAAACGCCCTTAAAAGAACACCAAGCAAGCTCATATTGGGCAAAGCTCACATCTTCAGAAAACTTTTTATCCCACATTAACCAACAGCTGGCATCAAAAGGCATTCTGCTAATAAAGTGATTTGCGCCCCAAACTATCTGATTTATTGAAATTCTAAACAACTCAATAAAATATTGTTTTGTCGGCGGCTTACTATCCCAGTCTGCAGGTTTATAATTACTTTTTTTATTGCCTTTTCTTCTTCCCATACTATGATTAACCCCTATTCCATAAGGCGGGTCAACTATAGCCAACTCAAAATACTTATCTGGAAAGTCTTTCATTCCTTCCATGCAATCCATATGATAGATATTATTGAGAGCTAACATTATATTCCATCAAACTTTTTTAATATTTCGATCTTTTCTAACTGCAAGGCTTTTAGCTCTTTTAATAATCTTTGCCGCTTTTCGTGCATGTACGGAGACATACCCGGAGTACCTTTAATTTCCGAACATTTCCTTAAAATCTTGCCTTCGATCTTTGCCAATTCCTTTTCTAGTTTTTCGGTGTTTATTGTGTCGTCCATAGATTTTTATTTTCGTTAACTTTACTTATGAATATTACATGCAAACACTTGTTAAACCATACCGACCGCGTATCTGCAAAAAACTGTCTATTCAAACAGCTTTAAGGGCGGGAACTTGTGTTAATTAAAAATTTGGGAGTCTTTCCTCCCTGTCAAATCGGCATTTTATGAACAAAATCCATTCGTTCAAGGGTGACCTCAAGGTTTGCTGCCTCCGCCAATTGTAACCCCTGGCATGTCTCCAATAAGTTTTATCAATATTCATTAGGTAGCTTAATTAAAAAGTCCAACTCAGTTAATGCCCAAATTCTTATTTGATCCTGGTAATGCTCCATTTCGGCGGTGTCTAAAAGAGTAGTTGAACCGCCTATTACCATTTGTTCCCCTGTTTGTCGGTTGGTCAAATACTTCGGGTTAAATTTTAACTTCAAAACTTCGTGCATTTCGTCTTTGGTATAGCCTAAAAACAGTGCGAGAGGTTCAACGATACAAGCGTGATAGTAATTATTTTGATTTATCGATCTTCTTAACCTGTATTGCTTTATATCAAAAATATAGCGCGTTGGTTTTAGCTTTTTGAGTATGCCAAAAAGCTTTTGTTTTTCGGGGACGCTAGCCATGTCAATGATTAGGTTCAATTTTCTTCCTCTGGTTCTTGGTCGTCGGCATTACAAACAAAATCAAAACACTTTTCACATAGGCCGGAAATCTTCGTTTCCGCTTTTCCGGCCTCAGTAAAGACATTTTTCTCTGAAAATTCTTCACCACATCTTTGACACTCCGTAAAGGTTTGATCAAAATTAAAAAACGGGTTCATATCCTTAAATATGTAGGTAACTCCACCTCGAAAGCATCAAAATACTTCGTTTCGTACCCCGGCCAATAATTATTTGCTCTACATTGCGCGCATTTTTCAAGCAAAGATTTGTATTCCTTCCTCCCGTATTCGAGTACTTCCTCCGATAGTCTTAAAATGGAAAATTCGTGAGGTGCATCTTTTTCAATCGCGATTATGTAGTAGGGTAAAACCTCTTGAGTTGCATCTATATACATGCCGCCTTGCCTATGGTAAGCGTACTTAAAAATAGACCGGTGAAAGGTTTCAGGATCGGCACTTTCTGTTGTCTTAATGTCAACAACTCTTACCCCTCGATTATAAACATCGAGCTTTGATTTGCAGTCTATCCCGGTTTGCTCATCTGTCCAATAAAATTCTTGCTCATATTCACCTTGCAGGAGTTCGCAAACTGCCGGAGAAGATAGCAGTTTTTTGCTCATGGTCAGTATCTTATCAAATTCATCTTGTCCGAGAAAGCATTTTCCCATATTGCGTTCTATGAAGTCAGAAAAAAGGGCTTTGCCTTCTTTTGTTCGCTTATCTACCTGGGGTAAAGCCATGTAAGAAGAAAGAAATTTGTCAGGTTCCAGGATAGCACAATGGAAAGCCCGTCCGAATTCTAACGCTTCAGTTTCTTTAAATCCTACTTCCTCAAGGTGTTTGAAATGGGCAGGAGATTTCGCCAAGTAGGTCAATTTTGAGTTACTTATAGCGGTATTTTCGTAGTAATTACTTTCCATTTAACTTAATTTTTTGGTTAGTAAAATGAGATAGGACTTCTTTATCTTTTTGAAGCTCTTTTGGTAAGTTATTCCAAATAACAGTCAAATCTTTTAGACTTCCGCATTCTTGAACGCTTTGAATTATTGGCTCTATTTCTACGGTTTCCAAAGTTACTTCTTTAGTATCGGCAATTGTTTCAAGCTCGGTAGAATCCAACATTCCCAGACCGCAAATTGATAGAGTTACGCGGCGTTTCGCCTTGGTTTCACATTTCATCAAGGCGTTGGCTAATGCATCCCCTTTTAGCCCTTCGATTGTTACAGCTCCTGTAGATGTATCAGTTTTTCCAAGCCTGTCTTTTGCCTTTGCTGTTACCACATAAACGCCGTTGATTTCTTGCGACGTTACATCTGTGATACTTACCCCGTGAATCTTTCGGAGCTGCTCGGTTGCGTCCCGCGTCGCATACATGCGTTGTTTGCCCTGAAAAGCGATTAGCTGGAATGGTTGGGTTAAAGGGTTAAGACCTAATGATTCACAGAAAGACTTATAATACTGAGTTTTTTGGGTCGCCGTCATTTTCGATAGGTCGCCGTCTAAAACCAGCTTACTTATTATTTCTTCGTTGTTGCTGTATACTGCTATATTCTCCATATTTTCTTAAATTCCGTTTATATTTTTGCTTTCTATTTCTCTTTTTTTCTGGGTTTAAAAGAGCCTTTTAGGAGGCTCTTTTTATTTTCGGGTTCAAGGCTTGGTATAATTCTTTTTCCATTTCTCTTATTTTCGCTTCGAAACTCATTCTCTCTTGATTCATTTGAGCGAAATATTTTACATTCAACTCCCTCGCTTCTGCTAAATCCTGGAGGTGCAAAACATCGGCGGCGATATCCATTACAAACCCATCAAACTCTTGTCTATATTCGTCGTATTCCTCAAACTCTGCGAAGGTTAATTCATGCATTTTTTCGTTCTCGTCGTCTGATCCGTAGTAAAAGCTTTGCACCATTCTATTTTTACCCCTGTGATAAAATTCCTGCTCTAAAAGAGTTCTTTGAACCGGGAGCATATAAGAAAGGGGCGCGCCGTAAACTTTTATGTTTTCGTCAGTAACGGGAACAGTATAGAAATCTCTGTCCTGTTCGATATCTGTTCCTATTGTGATTTTTCCTATTGTCTTTTCTTCTAACATGGTATTCAAATTTTGATTAATGAATAATTGCGTATAAATTTGCTACACAATATTACTAATTACGTATAATATACGCAAACAAAATCTAAAATTTATTTTTAAATGGATATAAATCAACGCGTTCAATACTCGATAATTTCGAGCAAAAAAAAACTAGGTGATTTAGCTAAACTGCTTGGAGTTTCACAACCTTCTGTTACAAGATATCTTAACGGATCGCAAAAACCAGGAGATGAAATACTATTAAAGCTGGCAAATGTTACCGACCAGAATTACGAGTGGTTAAAAACTGGATCGGGGAAAGTTCCTTTAGGATTTAAAGATTTCATAGGTTCGACCGGGTTATCTAAAGAGGAACTAGTACAAAAAATACACAGCTTAGAAAGTAAGGTGGAAAAACTTCAATCTGAAGTAAAGAGGCTCAAACGGGAAAATGAATTATTGGAAAGACTTACGGAGAAAGAGAGTGCAAAATCGACATAAGCAAAAAGTTTAAGTATTTAACGGGAAGGAAAGGTATTTATTGGCATAGCTAAACCGTTAGGACAGATTATCTGATTTTCGGTATTTTTTTCGGAATTTAAAATATTTATTTTTTTATGTTAATAAAAGACAAATTTAATCTCCATGCTCAATGGTTAGAGTATTTGAGATTAATAGGGATTAGCGAGGATATACTTTCGCCTATTCAAAAACAGGAAATGAAACGCTCCTTTTTTGCTGCTTGCGGTCAAATGCTTATTTTATTTCGTGATGGAATAGGAGCCATTGAAAGCGAAGAAAAAGCGGTTAAACAGATGGAAAACCTCTTAAATCAAGTCTCTGATTTTTGGGAGAATGAAAACATACACGGGTTAAGATAATGGAAATAGACCTAAATAACGCAAGAATTACCCTTTGTAATGAATACAATTCTTTGGTTTATGTTATACAGGCGATAATAGACAGTGGTGATGTAGAAATAGAGGAATATTACGTGAAGAATTTAAAAGAACGATTAAGGTCTTTGCGAATGACTATTGCCGGGATAGCTTGCTCTTATGATGAAGGAAACCCCGATTTTAAAGACATTATCGACCAATTGCCTTATTTATTATCGTTGAGAGTATGAGAGAAGCCCTTTGGTATGTACTGATTGATAAAACACCTTACCCGGTTAGAGATATCTGGCAATGGTCAAACTTCTATGCGAATTTCGACAATAGAAAGGTAGCTTTTGATTCTATCGGAGGCATTGACATTTCAACTGTCTTTTTGGGACTTGATCACGGATGGAGTAATGAAAAGCCTGTTCTATTTGAAACTATGATCTTTGGAGGTGATGACAATGAAAAGTGTTTTAGGTGTTGCACCTGGGAGGAAGCTGAATTGATGCATAAAAAAGCGGTAGAAATGGTTAGGGCTAGTTTTGGTTAAACTCAAACTTGTGCATTTTTTGCACAAGTTCAGTCTAAAAATTATATACAGAAACTGGCCCAAATTATTTTTTATTCAATTGTCTCATTTTGCGCGCGTAGGCTGCAATATATTCATCGTCTGATACTGTCTCTTCATTTTTGCTAAACAATTCACCTACGGCGGCCTTTGCTCCTTCTGGAGTATCTACATTAACGACCTCGTGAGGATCAAAAGATAATTCAGGTTGAATCTTTTTTAACAGTTTATTCCTTTCGGCTGATACCTGGGTAATCCATTGACCAATATTTAAACCATTATACAACCATGATGCAAGGTTTTTAACAGGCTGCTTGTTCTTCTGCTTTTTTAGGTACTCTTTTCGGGCCGCTTCTATTGAAAGTTGAACATAATCAACCGACCATTGAAACCCGTTAGGGCTTACGCTCTGAGCATTTATTTTCTGTCTTATTTCTTTCACATAGTGAGGATGAAAACCGGCCCTTAATAGAGATTTTTCCCAATCGTTTTGGCCCGCTGGCAAATCGTTTTCATCTTCCGGGCCTTTCCTGAATGTGAAAATTATTTCTTTAACCTTTTTCCCTTTCTCTTTTGGAAAATAGTCATAAGAAAATTCTGTCCATGTGTTGTCAAAGTCTTCTTTTCCGGCTTCTATTACTCTGTCCCTTAAATCAATCCATCTTTTGTAATTGTCTGGTACATTTAATTCACTCCTGAAGTTGTCAGGAGATATTTTAACGACTTTCTTCCACGCTTGATTTTTTCGAATCCACCAATAAAACGGGCCAGAGATAGCATACTTCAACTTCCTCAGTGCCTCAATATCTCCTTTTGTGAAATTAGTAGGAGGCGGCAATACTGGAATCTCTTTTATGGCAAGCTTTAAAGATTCTTCTAACTCTTCATCTTTCTTACCTATAAGTTCCTTTTGGATCATAATTAAAACCCATTTAAAACGAGCGTAAAGCCTTACTGTAAAAGTTCCGTCTGCAATATTTATTTCAGGAAAAGGAACCATTGAAGAGTCCGAGTCCTCCTTAAAATATTTCAACATAAATTTTCTATCGAAGTAGAATGATGCTGATTGCAGTCTTTGAGCTAACAGCTCTTTATTTCGCTGCAAATTGGACGGGTCGCCAGTACAAATGTGCTCATCCTTGATAGTATAGGTTAATTGGGTCGGGTTGTCCCTGTGATTAAGATTAATAATCTCATGGTAAAAATGATGATCACTAATTGTTGATAGGCTGTTTTTGTCTGCATCTCTCAAATGGTTATTAACAAATGCAGTGTAAAGGCTTGGGTGTTTTATCTCTTCTTCTTTCATTTTTTTAAAATCATTGCTGCGTTAGGTTCTTCATTGCTGCGTTAGGTATATATAGTACCGTTCGTCTTTCCGGCGTTAGGTATATATAGTACCGTTCGTCTTTCCGGCGTTAGGTTTTCGTCATTGCTGCGTTAGGTTTGCCTCTGAAACCCTTTACTGTTGCGGCTTTCCATTTCCTTAAGTAGTATAGTAGTTAAATAAGTAGTAAAAAAGATGCTTTGCATTAATTTTTTTTCTTTTCAATAAGGGTAAAAAAAGAGGCTTCGCATTTAAAATTTTTAACTCAGACAAAACAAAAAACAAAAAGCTGCAAACCGGAAAAGAGAAAGAAGCACACCGGGGGCGGCGATTTTTTCCCACTCGACGACATCAACGCCGTCGAGTTTTAATAATTAACCCCCTCCACAATATCGAAAACCTTCAAAGCGTTAATCTGATCCTCCCTAATCACCTTTTTAAATCCCCTCTTTTCAATCAGATGTTTTAAAAATCGCTTATTCCATACTTCCAAGAACAAAAGATTATAATTATCCCGACGACATGAGTTTTCAAACCATTCCAAAACATCTTCGAAGTGTCCGTTACCTGGGTTACTGTTAAGAATAGTTAGGATTTGATAGTGTCCGGAACATGCGTTATACAATCCGCTTACAGTTCCGACTTTATACCGCCTCCATTCGGGATTTTTCCACGGAGCTACTAGAAAGGGGAGATTGTGAGAGGTCATTTTAATAATTGATCTTCCATTTCTTTTATTCTGTCCTTATCAGCTTCGACAAACAAAGGATCATTATGACTTGTCCAAATAACTAACCCATGTCCCATTCTCTTGCATTGTTCGCCTCCTATTTCGATTCCAAATGTGTTTCTTTCCAACTCTTCTACTATCGAAGATTTGTCCCAATCACATCCCAATAAAATACCTGTGAGGCTTCTAAAAGTGTGAATCCTTTCGCTGTCTGCTAATAGCGTTTTAGCTTGTTCGGGTGTAATGCGCAGTTTTTTTTCTGAGTCCATGTTATAGATGTCTGTATATTTGTGAGAGGTCATTTAGTTAATATTTGGAATATCACTATCCTTTGTCGAGTGCAAACCCCTTACCCTTGCT
>Ga0070685_10000131_pt1 | contig 48141 bp, 41 predicted proteins | sample KBSS13LmetaG_FD_65651 | JGI IMG/M metagenome (GOLD analysis project Ga0070685, IMG submission 65651) | Switchgrass rhizosphere microbial communities from Kellogg Biological Station, Michigan, USA - KBS S1-3L metaG | ecosystem: Host-associated > Plants > Roots > Rhizosphere ...
TGTTTCTCCGCTAATTTGCGAGAGTTTTTTGCGCGTGGCTGCGAGAGTTGTCTCTCATCATCGGAGTCACCAATCTAGAATTGAATCGCATTTGATTCTGATGAAATCAGAATGGATTCACGTGAGAATGGGGAGGGGAAATTTGAATGTGGAATTTGGAATGAGGAATGGAAGAGGGTGAGTTCAGGGTTTTAAGTTCTGGGTTGGAAGATGGAGAGGAAAAATCTGGAACATGTAATGTGGAGGAAGTTCTGATTCTGAGTTGTCTGGCCCTCGGATTTTTCTGATCAACGAAGTGAACCAGACAAACAAAACAAACCAGATAGACCAAACAACCAGTCCGATCAGTCACCCCAAATCCAGGCGACGACGAAACAGATAATGATTGCCAGGATGGGAATTGAGCCGAGTGAAATAACATAGACAACATTCTGCATGATTCGCTCCCTGCTGTAGGGTCATTTGTTGATGCTCATTGAGCAAGCGATATGCCAGATGATTGTTGTATAAAAGGATCGAGGACTTTAGATGCTAACCAATTGAATTGTTTGTTCGACATGCATGTGAGGGCTGTGACGAAATTGTTCTGTCGATGAAATTTTCGGCTGAGGCCTGAATCGGTTTTGATTGAGAGAGAATCAGAATGGATGCAGCCCGAGACAGCGGGATCTGACGTGTTCGTTTACTTATTTGGTTGAATCAGACCAATCAAATGAACTAAAGGAACTAGACGGGCCAGATCAACTAGATAGGCCAAACAGACGAGGACCAATGAATTGTGTCTTGCTACGGCATGGCATTGCGGTGGAGCCCGATGATTGGAAAGGGACGGATGGGGATCGCCCACTGACGGAGAAGGGCAAGCAGCGAGTGCGTGAGGTCGCGGCTGGCTTGAGCCGGCTCGATGTGCAGCCGACTCTGGTCTGGTCGAGTCCCCTGATCCGGGCGCTTGAGACGGCGAAGATTGTGCAACGCTCGCTACAGGTGCGCACAGCAGTAGAAGTCATCGAGGCCCTCTTGCCGGATGCGTCTCCCGACCGGCTCCTTTCGATTCTTCATGATCTGCCCCCGGAGTCCTGCGTGCTCTGTGTCGGACATGAACCTCATTTGGGGTTCGCCGCGGCGGTGCTGCTTACCGGAAAGCCCTCACAGGCCTTTCCGTTCAAGAAAGCAGGCGCCTGCCTGATTGAGCTGTCGATTCCGGTCAAACCAGGCCGTGGGGTCCTTCGCTGGTGGCTGCCACCATCTCAGTTGCGGCTTATGGGGGAGAGTTGATTTGGTTTCTTTGGTTTGTCTTGTTTGTTTAGTTGGTTTGGTACGAAGAACGAACTGAACCAAATGAACCAGATAAACCAAATAAACCAAACAAACCGGATTAGCTGGACGGGGCCGGTTGGGCCACGCGGTCGGAGGGTAATTCCTGACTTCTGAGGTAGGGGGTGAGCAGAGGCTCAATCTTGGCACGCAGTTCAGTCTGGATCTCATCCGGTGATTTTCTGGCGTCTACCACCTCGAAGTGAAACTCCGCCGCCATCTTGTCGAACTCTTCGATCAGGAGCGACTGGTATTTTTTAAAGCTGTCGTAGAGATCGTTGCCTAGCCGCAGGTCCATCCCTGATTCCCAGAAGTTCATCCCTTTGGTTTCCATGACGCGCAGGACGAGGGTGTCGATGTCAATGCGCAGGTAGCAGACGAGATCCGGTACCAAGGCGAAGCCGAAGACGTCTCTCACCCATTGGCGGTTACCGCTGCGCACAAAATCCCGCGCAAACGCCGTGTAGACATATCGATCGGCCAGGACGATGAAGCCGGCGCGAAGGGCGGGAATGATCTCGCGTTCTAAGCGGTCCGCAAAGTCAGTGGCGTACAGGAGGCTGAAGGACCACCGATCGAGAATGTTGCCTTCCTTGGCCATTTCGATCGTCTTCGACATAAGATTGGAACGGGTCCAGCCGGTCGTGAGTACGCCGTAGCCCTGTATCTCCAACCACTCCTGCAACATCTCAAGGTGGGTGGAGCGCCCGACACCATCGGTGCCTTCGATGGCGATGAGTTTGCCTTTGAGGTCACTCGGATTTAGGTACGTCAAACCGTCGCCAAAATACCGTGCGTCGACCATGAGTCCCCCGTCGTGGTTTGTAATCTTTGAGCGCCTCTCCCACGAGCCGGCGCATGTCGTTCTGCTGGCCTTCGATTTCTTTACTCGCATCGATCGTGATGAGGTGAAACTCTTCGACGATTTTGTCGTACTGAGCCAGGATGCTCGATTGGAAGATGTGGAAGCTTTCGGTGACGTCGGGGCTGAGGTTCATGTCCATGCCGGCTTCGTAGTATTTGAGTTGTCCGCGCGTGCCCCCCAGCAGTCGTGAGATGGCCACGTCGATCGGGACCTTGAAGTAGAAGGCCATGTCCGGTGTGATCGCGAAGCTATAGAGCTTGCGAATCCATTCAGGAGAGACGCCGCGGACCACGTCGCGCGCAAAAGCAGTGTACATGTAGCGGTCGGCCAGGACGACCATGCCGGCTTTGAGCGGGGGTAAAATTTTATGATAGAGCCGGCTGGCAAAGTCGGTTGCGTGTAAGAGGCTGAATGTCGTCGGCGTCAGGCTCTTGTTCTTCTTTCCCCGTTTGGTCGTGTCTTTGACCAGGTCGGAGGAGTTCCATTCCGTGAAGAAGACCCGATGGCCTTTGGACTCCAGCCACTTGTGTAATAACAGCAGTTGCGTACTTTTCCCGGATCCGTCGATGCCCTCGACGATGATCAGTTTCCCGGGGTAGGGATGGGGACGCTTGGGGGAAAGGGGCTGCTCGCTCATGTGGCCTCTTCCTGCGCGATGGCGGAAAACTTCAGTCGGCGGCGGAATACTCTTTCGAAAAGATCTGCCCTGCCTGCAGCCGCCCAGGTTTCTAGTTCCGCATCGCCCGCCACGTGTACGGTGATGGTGACGGTGGCGCCGAGCCTCACATCGAGTGTACGCACGACGGAAAAATGCGTCCGGTCCAGGCCGTCGGCAATGCGAAGCAGCGCAGATAGGATCCGCACGATTCGCCGGTATTTGGGAGAGAGGGCGTCGAACCCTTCGTGTTTCTGGTGAGGAACTGCGCGCCGGTGGTAACGGGCCACGTTCGCGATGATTTGTACTTCCCCGGCGGATAATCCTCCGATGTCGCTGTTGGTGATCAGATAGTAGGCGTGTTTGTGGTGCTGGCGCTCGCTGATGAGGTAGCCGACGTCGTGCAGAATGGCGGCGTATTCAAGCCAGGCCCGCTCCGTAGATCCCAAACGATGGAGGCGTGTCGTCTGGTCGAAGAGGCGCAGGGCCAGACCTGCGACATGGAGGCTATGGACTTCCGGGGCATGACAGCGACGGGCGAATGCCACGACGTTGCGGCGCCGCAAGTCGGGAATTTCCGCTTCCGCTTTGAGGCGTTCACGATGACGATGGATAAAGTCGTAGATGACGCCTTCACGAATGGCCTTGTCGCAGAGGATCAGTTCGTCCCGTTCTGAAAGTTCCATCAGACGGCGAAGGACGACCGTGGCAGGAAACAGGGTGTCGACACGCTTGGGATCTAAGCCGCGGATCGCCAGGCGGGCTTTAATGGTCGATTGCCGAAGCACCTGCTCGATCTCTTTCACGTCTTTCAATGAAATCACGGCGAGATTAATTTGGGGGAGCGGGCGATTCGTCCGGCGCAGATGAATGACTTCTGCCAGGTTGCTTGCCATGCCGGAGGTGGCGATCAGGGAGTCGAATCGTTTCACCTTGAATGAAGCGAGAGCGCCTTGTAACTGGGTAGTCACGCGGTCTTCGAGTGAACGAAGCATCCTCTCGGAAGGAGGTGTGCGTTTGAGGAATTCATCCGCCAGCCGGATGGCGCCAATCTTGAGGCTCTTTGAGTGGAGGAGCTGGTCACGGTTTCCGACCATCAGTTCGACCGATCCACCACCGACATCCACTGAGAGCGTCGGTTGTTCTGTCATGGGGACGTTGTTTTTGATGCCCAGAAAAATCAGTCTGGCCTCTTCTGTGCCGCTGATGACGCGAACTTTCAGCCCCGTCTGTTCGGCGACGAGATCGATAAAGTCTCCCCCGTTTTTTGCCTCGCGGACGGCACTGGTGGCGACCGCGATGATGCGGTCGTAACCCTTGTTCTTGGCCAGGGTGAAGAGGTTGCGAATGACGTCGAGTCCGCGCGTGATCGCTTCGTCGGACAGACGGTGCGTCATAAAGGCGCCGTTTCCGAGCCGCGTCATGTCTTTGAAACGGTCGAGAATCTTGTAGCCTCCATCCGGCTGGATCTCAGCCAGCACCATATGGATGGAGTTCGTTCCTATATCGATGACGGCAATCTTGGCCATACAGTCACGACTCAGGGGTTCAGGCTGAAGGCTTTGCCTTCAGCCTACTCTACTTCAGTAGTTACGCTCAAAGACCATAATGAGAAGGGCCTTGGCCTGTCAAGGCCAGCAAGGTTAATTCTTTGACGCAGTCAAGGTGGCTGCGTTCTTTCGTGTGGTCGTGGTACTCTCGGCTGGTCTGTCCCGTCTGTTCGGTCTATCTGGTCTATTCGGTCTGTCTCGTATGATTTAGTTGAATGAAATTAACCAGATGAACCAGATAGACAAGATAGACCAGACAGACTAAACAGACCAGATAGATCAAATGAACCAAATCAACCAGATGGCTGTTGTAGTGACCGGAGCTTCGACCGGCATTGGCGCCGCCTGTGCGCTCGATTGTGTTGGTCGCGGGATGACGGTATTTGCCGGGGTGCGGGACCCTCGGGCCGGGGAGGCGCTTGCCGCGAAGGGTGGCCCATTACTGATCCCCATCACGCTCGATGTTACTGATGGGCCGTCAATTGCGCGATCGCTCGAAGTCGTGCAACAGGTTGTGGGCGAGGGTGGCCTTGGGGGACTCGTCAATAATGCTGGGATTGCCGTCGGTAGCCCCCTCGAAGTGATTTCCTTAACGCTGCTCCGGAAACAGCTTGAGGTCAACGTGATCGGACAGATCGCTGTCACGCAGGCGTTTCTTCCGCTGCTCCGCCGTGGCCACGGTCGAATTGTGAACATGGGGTCGATTGCCGGGCGAGGCACCATTCCATTGTTAGGACCCTATTCTGCCTCGAAGTTCGCGTTGGAGGCGCTGACAGATGCGTTAAGAATGGAACTGCAGCCCTGGGGAATCCATGTGTCCATCATCGAACCGGGGGCCATCGCAACGCCGATTTGGGAGAAATCAGGCATGATGGCCGGGGAACTCGAAGCAGCAGCTACCGAAGAAGCGATGGCCCTCTATGGCGAAGCGGTCGCGCGCATTCGCGAAAGGGTTGGTCAAGCGGCTCGACGGGCGATTCCAACAGATGCAGTGGTTCGAGCGGTGCATCATGCCTTGACAGCATCTCGTCCCCACACCCGTTACCTTGTCGGCACGGATGCGAAGCTGCGCGCCTGGATGGTGAAATGGTTACCGGATCGAGTTCAGGATAGACTGCTCACGTGGGCTCTGAAGTATCCGCGATAGAAAGAACGTTATTTGGTTTATTTGGTTTATTTTGTTTGTTTGGTTTTCTGATCTGGTCTGGATCAACCAAATAGACCAAATAAACGAAATAAACCGATCAACCAGTTTAGCCGACCAGATCCGGATTGAGGCGATTTACCGGCTTAATCGAGAGGGCTTTGATTTCGTTATAGATAATCACGCGTCCTGACTGACGATGGTGTGAGAAGACTCCTTCCACAATGACTTGATCTCCCTCCCGAACCTCGACCTGACCGAGGCTGATGACTTTCAGGGCGCCGGCTTGGCTCTTCAGGAGAAACCCATAGGCTGGTTGGCCTTCCCGATTCGTTGCGAGTTGGATGTTGGTCACCTGGCCGGTCACCATCACTTCTTGTCGGTCGTACTGCTCGGGATGGGAGAGGATCTCTGTTATTTCCTGAAGACCGGAGGCGTGAAGAAGCCCCGGAATAAACATGACGGCGACAAGGAAGAATAGAAGAGCCAGGACCTGTGAGGTTCGCTGACTCTGTGGATGAATGTCGAACAATCTAGCCATAATCAGGTCCTCTGGATCTTACCACTTATCGGACGATCTTCCACCCGTATCTTCTCCCCTGAAACTGTTGAGGATCTGAGCCTGCATTTCGGTCAATCCTTTCGGCAGAGGTTCGGCGGAGTCTTCCGGTGCGCCAATTTCCAGCTTGGGTTTAGCCGCGGTCCTCTTGAGTAGTTCTTCATCGATGGCCTCAGGCGAGAGATCCATATCGTTGAGAAGGGTGGTGAGCCGCTGTAGCCCGAACAAGGTTCTGGTGACTTCTGAATGCATGGCATTGGAGCTGGCTCCGAGGACGAGCGAGGTCAAGAATTTGACTTCGACCTCTTCAGGAAGATTCCCCAAGACAAGCGCCGTCAATTTATCGATGAGTGCGGACTCAGTCTTTTCCAATCCATCGTACGTTGCGAGCGAACGTTCGATGGGCTGCGCCGCAAGTGCGGAGAACGTTTCCTTCCATAAGTCCAATGGCGCCGTTGCCATAGCTGCAGCGCCGCTCTGTACGCTGGCCTGGAGGTTGTGGAGGTATTGTGTCAGGTACTTTACTTTGCGGGCGGCGAGACTGCTGGCTGGAATGCCCCAGATATGTCCGATTTCATGATCCTGTAGCGGGGTGGAGATCGCGGTGTGCCGCTCCCGTTCCGCCAGGTCGAGTCGTTTGTGATATTTTTCAGCCATGCGGAGTTGGGTCTGGAATTCGATGCTGAGCCGTTGCAGTTGATAGTCCTCCGCCGTGAGGTCACCGGCATCCCAGCGCTGTTCCAACCGGAGAATCGCCGGCTTTGGCAGCACGGTTCTGGCAGAGGCGCGCAAGGCGTCAAGTCTGTCGGCGGAGAGGGAGAATCGTTCGGCCAGCAGAGTATGGGCACGATCCGCAAAGGCCTCCCGGAGACTCGCGAGCCTCCGCAGGTTGTCGCATTGCAACCAGGTTCGCTCCCGTTTGAGCCGCGTCTGTCGGCGATACTGGTTACGCCGGTCTGTGACCCCCTTGATCGCCTCTTTGGTGACAGTGCTATTGGTAGGCTTAGTGCCGGCGACGCAACGGGGATCTGGTTGATCAGAAACGATGTAGAGGATGTCCTCGTCTGTGACGTCTAAGTATTGGAGTAGTAACAGTCGAAGCATGATCCGCCCTTGTACGGGCAAGGCATCGATGACGGATCGGATCATCTCAACAGTGAGGAGTGAGGGTGGTGACGCGACGGGAGTCATGGAGTTTGTCTGGTTTCTTTGGTTTATTTTGTTTCTTTGGTTGGTTTGGTTCGAAGAACAAAAAAACCAAACAAACCAGATGAACCAATCAACCTAGTCTGTTAGGCCGTGCCGGAAAGATGCGATTCCAGATAGAGTGCGACGTATTCACGAACTTCTTGAACCGTTCCGCTGACGAGTAGGTCCCGTGGAATTTCAACTCGCGTGAGCTTGGCCGGATCTACCCCCCGCTCAATCGCATATTCCTCATCGATGTAAAGGCTCACTGACCCGTCGGGAAAGCGGATTGCATAGACCGCATTGTTATCAGCCATGTTCTCTCGTCGATGTGGTTCATTTAGTTTATTTCGTTTATTTGGTTCGAAGCACAAAATAACTAAACAGACAAAACAAACCAAATAAACCAGATGAACCAAACCCACCGTGGCTTCCCGACCAATACAGGTACCATACGGGAGATTTGGCTGTCAAAACGAGGGCGCACCTGCGCTGCTCGGTGTCAAGATCCAAGGTTTAAATTTGGAAGGAAGGTCCTGCGTCTTGCTTGCAGAGTGAGGAGTCTGTCTGGTTGGTCTGGTTTACTGGTTTATCTGGTTTGTTTAGTTTGTTTAGTTGATTAGGTTTGGTCCGAAGCACGAAACAACCAAACAAACCAAAGCAACCAAACAAACCAGATTGTCAGCCGCCGAGCGTGTCGAGCGTTTCCTTGAGGCTCTTGCGAATGCAGGTGAAGATCGGCGTATCGCGCAACGTATAGCGTGAACCCTCGGTTTCGCGAAGAGCCATCACGAGATCCAGGAAGTCTTCCGGCTTATCGCTCTCAAATGCCACGACCCATTCCTGATCATCCAACCCGAAGGAATAACTCGTGTTCAGCTTTACCGAAGGGAAACGATGGCCGACTTCGATATGCTCGTCCATCATGCCTTGCCGCGCTGCCTTCGTGAGCAGGAACCATTCGCGCGTCTTCAGGAACGGGTAGACGAAAATGTACTTGGCTTTTCCCGGAACGACGGTCAGACGTTTGCTCTCTTGATTTTCGTGGGTGTGATGATCCACGTAGACTGAGCGCTTGGTGATTGAGAGATACGAGTAGGGGGTGCTCAGGTATTGTCCCAGGCCCGAGGCCAGGATCTTCGTGGTCATGTCCTGGAAGAGTTCCAGTTCGTAGCCGATCCGCCACAGCATGATATCGCAGTCGCCCCGAATCCCGATGCAGGAGTAGGCCACGACGAGCACCTTGCCGTTGTAGTCCTCGATCGCGCGGATAAACTCCTGCTTGCCTTTGGTCCGTTCACTCTCCGGGAGGCGCCGCCAGGCCGGATCGATTTTATAAAAAGCGAAGTTCACATATTGACGTTTAGGTGATTGGGAAGCTGGGGTCTGTTCAGGTGTAACCATCGAAACTCCTCCGTAGTACTTCTTGAGAAGGGCGGCAACTGTGATTATTCGTGCATTCCTGCCGGCTCAGTAGCAGGTTGGTTTTTTATCATCCTGTCTTTGTTATTGTCAACCTCGGAGATATCTGAGCAGGATGGTCAAAAGGGCTGTCCAGCAAGGCCGCGGCGTCTGAAGAAGGTTGAGGCCGAGGTAGCCTCAACCTTCCCATACGCTGGCAGGCTTTAACGGCTGGGCCGTTCATTGACATGATAAAAGTGATCTGGTACTGGCATGCCCATGGGGACTGCGAAGGTTCATAGACTGAAGGCCATGTTGGTGTATGCAGGTGTGGTTGCGTGGAGTGGCCTTCTTGCTGTACCGGCCCATGCCATCGACGTGCGTCCCTCCGCGGAACAGATTCAGGCGGCACTCAATCAAGGGAAAGAGGCCGCTGAAAAGCGGAGTCCTCCGGATACGTTTTACGTTCGATTCGGCGCGACTGACGAGCTTCATTCGAGCGGATTTTTGGTCACGAAGCTGGGTGGGCTTTCGGTCATGGCGACGCATATGGCGCTGCGGGGGAATCAGCCAAGCGAGGCCGAGATCATGCAAGTCCTGGGAGGCCAGACCATGCTGGTCAGTACGGTCATCTTCGGAAATGTCCCGGACTTTGCGGCGGACAGTTATATGGTGTTCGACCAGGGAGGGAAAACGATCAAGCCTGTCACCGTTCGCTTCGACGGGTTTGCCAATCGCAGTGCTGCCTGGCCGGAAAGCCCAAGATTCAAGGCGAAAGTGATTGCCTCGTTCAACTATGCTGACTTCGATCCCAGCGCCAACACGACCATCACGGTTTTTCCAGCAAACGGAGGAGAGGTGAGTTTTGTTGTCGATTTTTCCAAGATCCACTAGCAGGATGCGAGGGAGCATGCAGACCGTTCTTCTTGCTCGCAGAGCCCCCACGATAAAACGGTGGTCGCTCGATGCGCGCAGTGAAGAACAATCTGCCTACTCCCTCTGGAAAATCGAAGAATCAGAATGTGCTCGTTCGACGCGCGCAATTGAGGGGCGACCAGGCCACCCTTGAAATTGAACTGGAGAATTGGGAAGACGCGTGGAGTGGAGATCGTTCCAGCCTCCCCTAAAATAGTGATCGTTCGCTGCGGCCTTGCTGGACGGCCTTTTTAAACATTCTGCTTTATTGATTGAACCAGGCGAACCGGATAAACCAAATTCAACCAAACAAACTAAACAAACCAAATGAATCAAATAAACCAGCTTGATGCGGAAACAATTGCGATTGGCAGCGAACTGTTGGTCGGGGGCCGATCCGATTCCAACTCTCTCTTTCTCGCCGACGAACTTGGCCTGCTTGGGATTGCCGTTCGATTCAAATCCATTGTTGGTGATGAACGACAGGATATCGTCACGGCGATTCACACAGCCGTGAAGAGAGCGCAGGTGATCATGATGACCGGCGGACTCGGCCCCACCGTGGACGATTGCACGAGAGAAGCGGTGGCGTTCGCGACCGGACATCGGCTCGGTCGTCGCAAGGAAGCGCTGGATGGGATGACGGCCAGACTTGCGCAGTGGGGGCGCACCCCAAGCATCTCACAGTTGCGCCAGGCTATGATTCCGTCCGGAGCCACCGTACTGAATAATCCGGTCGGTTCTGCGCCGGGATTCTGTGTGACATGGAAGAAGGCGTTGATTATCTGTTTGCCTGGCGTACCGTCGGAAATGGAAGCGATGATGCGGCAGGAAGTGTTGCCGCTGTTGCGTGCTGCAGGCGAATCGTCAGGCAGGCAGCCAGGAACCGCGATCGTTCGGCAGGTGTTCCATACCTTTGGGCTGGCTGAAGCGGATATCGATGCCAAATTACAGGGGCTCATTTCGAAACGCATGCCGGTTGATCTGGGGTTGCTCGCATCGCCAATGGGTGTCCTGGTCTCACTGACGACGAAGGGGGTCCGATCTGCAAAGGGGAGGCATCGCGAGCTGTTGCAGAAGCTGGCAGAGGACGTCCGTTCACGACTCAACGTGTGGCTCTTTGCCGAGGGACGCGACACGATGGAAGAGGTCGTCGGGCGAGAACTCACGAAACGGGGACTCACGCTGGCGGTGGCGGAATCCTGCACCGGCGGACTGATCGGCCACCGGCTCACGCAGGTGGCTGGTTCCTCTGCCTATGTGGATCGTGGCGCCATCTGCTACAGTAATCAGGCAAAGACCGAGATGCTGGGAGTGCCGGAGACACTGATTGCGCAATATGGAGCGGTGAGCAGAGAGGTCGCAGCGGCGATGGCCTGTGGTATGCGTGAGCGTGCTCACGTATCGCTGGGGCTCAGCGTCACGGGCATTGCCGGGCCGGGCGGCGGGACCGAGACCAAGCCTGTCGGGCTGGTCTACATCGGTCTAGATGATGGAACCGGCGGGCCGATCACGCGGGAATTCCGGTTTCACGGCGATCGGAATGTCATCAAACACCGGTCCTCACAAGCCGCACTGGACCTTCTCCGCCGGTGGCTGCTCGGGAAGGTTTAGTGTGATCCGAGCCTTCCTTGCTGTCACACTCTCTCAAGAACTGCGGGCCGCTCTTGCCTCTCTCCAACAGGAGTTGAAGCGTATGATCGAGCCGGAGATGAAGGGCGTCACGCGCATCTCATGGGTGCAGCCCCTGTCGCTTCATCTGACCGTCAAATTCCTTGGTGACATGGATGAGCAGGTGGTCGATCCTCTCCGCGTTGCGCTTGGGCAGACGCTTGGCCGTCACCGCGTTGTAAATGTGCCGCTTGAACGACTCGGCGGATTTCCTCGTCCCCACAGCCCGCGCGTTTTGTGGGTCGGACCATCGGAAGCCTGGGAGCGGGGGGCAGAGGCGGGGCGAATGGGAGAGATCCATGGCACCATCGAGCAGACCTGTGACGGCTTGGGTTTTCTTCGCGAGACGAAACCCTTCAGCCCTCATCTGACCCTGGCGCGAATCAGAGTGGGGGAACGGCAGGTTGGAGCCGCATTGGCCAGGAGCGGAGTCCAGGATCGTCCGCTTGCAATCGGAACAGTGGTGATGGGATCGGTCGCACTCATCAAGAGCGAATTAAAGCCATCAGGGTCGGTCTATACAAAGCTGTGGGAAGTGCAAATGAGGGCAGACTAGACGTCTCCTGTGCTCGTGCAACGTGCGGTCTCTGAAGACCCTCGTTGGACACGCGCAGTTGGAAACCATCTAGCCCGCCCTCAAGGGAGTGATCAGAAAAGCGTGGCTAGATCGTCAGCGTTTGCCCCTCCTCGAGGACCTGTAAACCGGGAATCTGTAATTCACGAAGCTCGCGCAGGATCTGATCCTTATATGGCGGCTTGAGATGGTACGCATAGACAGGTACCTGCTCGTTCTTGATTTTTTGCCACTCTCCGGCGAAGAGTGACGGTGTGAGATGTTTGGCTTGTTTGGCCAAGGCCGCGAGCTGGTTGGGGAAGGAAGATTCGATCAGGACAGCTTTCAGTTCCGGGATCGTCCGGCCCAGGCTCCAGATTTCTTCTGTCTCATGGGTGTCGCCGCTATAGAGCAACGCAGCTTGCCGGTCCTTTACTATATATCCCACAGTGGGTACCGAATGGTTGACCTCTATCGGCATGATTTGGAGCTGCCCGAATGTCACCGGCTGACCAGGCTTGAGAACGTGCGGCAGTAAGATCGGGCGCTTCCGATTCGGTATTTCGAAAAAATTCGGGTACACCTTGTTGTTGAACACGTGATCCTGTAACCCTTGGATCACCGATTCAGCCGCTGCTACGATCACCGGCTCATCGAAGTCCTCTGCCAGATTGTCGGCCAAGGTTGGGAGACTCTTGATGTGATCGAAATGGAGGTGGCTGAGGAGTACGTACCGAATGCGTCGTTGCTCCGTCAGAGAGAGTCTGGTTCCGATCGTGCCGGCATCCAGAAGCAGGGAGTGATCGATGAGAAATCCACACGTCTCTTGGCGTACCGGTCCACCGGTTCCGCCGACGAGCTGATCGGCGCCGTGACACCCTAAGACGTGGATTTGCATGTTCTGACTCTGCTTCCCAGGGGAAGCGAGGGTTCAGGAACCATTTGCGCGCAGCGCCCTACGGGTTGTTCCGACATATAATTCGTTTGTAACCCCAACGGACCGCTGCCGATACTCCTGCTTACGTGGGGGAGGACTCCGGAGGCCGAAGGGGCAAGTAGAGATGAAACGTCGTTCCGACCCCGAGTGCGCTCTCCACAGTGATTCTGCCATGGTGAGCATCCACCACGTCTTTCACGATTTTTGTGCCTAATCCGGTCCCGCCCGGCTTGCTACTCCTGGCCGCTGGGGTAAAGAGTGTATCGCGTATCTCGGGCGGCATGCCTTTGCCCGTATCCTCTATGGTCACAAGGAGACCGACTCCGATCGGTTCTTCCTTCGTTGACACAGTAATGGTGCCGCCTGACGGCACCTCTGGAATCGCATTATTGATCAGATTGTACAGTGCATTAAAGAGCCGGCGTTCGTCGGCAACGATGGTCGGCGTGTGACCGAGCTCAGAGGTGCGAATCGACACTCCCTTCTGGTCGGACCACCACTTTAATGTGTCTGTCACTTCCAGGATCACCTTGTCCAGCTGACAGGGCGAGAATTCCGGAGGAGAGCTGAGTCCCTTGACGCAGTCGGCAATCTCTTTCACCCGGTCCTGAATCCGGCGTAGGGAGTTGTCCACCATTCCGACCACTTCATTGCATCGTTCGAAGCTTTCCTTGGCCTTCGTGTCTCCCCGGCTGACGGCGGCTCCCAACAAGTCTTTGAGTTCGTCCTCCATCAGTTCGGCCCCGACCACCACAGGCATCAGGAGATTCTTGATGTCATGGCTGATATCGCCGAGCAACCGGACTACTTCAGCCAGCTTCGCATCCTGGTAGAGCCTGGCTTGTTCGATTGACGATGCTGTGATCGCGGACACGATGCTCAGAATCGCGACATCGTCGTCATCGAGTAGGCCGCCACGTTTATTCAGGACCTCAAGCACGCCGATAGGCTCGCCTTCCCAGCGCTTCAGCGGGATGGCAATCATGTCGTGGGTTGTGTGCTTGGTCAATTCATCGATCGTGGAACTGTGGCGAGGGTCATGCTTGACGTCACGCACGACGAGGGGAGTGCCGGACTGAAAGACAGACCCGGCGATCCCCTGAACCCAGGGAATCGCCGTCCCAGCCTTCACGGGGCTTTCTCCGATGGAATGGCGGAAGATGAGTTGTTGTGAGGCCGGATCTGCGAGGAGAATCGACCCGCTTTCTGCCTGCACCACCTCAAGTGCCGTGCGGAGAGCTTTGGCCACCAGCTCGTCTGGCGTGAGATGTTCGAATAGGGCTTCGCTGATACGACGCGCTGCCTCAAGCTCCCGATCCTTCCTCACCCTTCGCCGGTCATCTTCACGGCGTGGAGCCGCACGCCGCTCCTTCGGCACAACTTGTTCTGTCAATGGGTTGTCCTTCTTATCCAAGCGTCTGTCTCGTTTGTTTGGTGTATCTGCCGGTTTCTTTGGTGATCCGGACACACCCATCCCGCTTGTGTCGCACGGCTATTATTATGGGTCGACACTATACCGGATTGCGGGTTTCGGGGTGAATAGACCCAAATGAGGGGAGTCCATTTGAGGGGATAGTGGGAGGGAGGCTGGAGGAGTATAAGATGTTATCTATTCAATCTGTCAGGTCCTAGTTTGGACCGGCCTAACAAACTAGACAGACCAATCACAGTATGAGCATGTCTATGGCGCGAGTGCTTGTTGTTGATGATGACGAGCATGTCAGGAAAACAGTCAGCCTTGTACTGAAACAAGCTGGCTATGAAGTTATCGAGGCAGCTGATGGCGAGGAAGCCATGGCCATGATCAAATCCTACCACTCTGGCTTTTCAGCCCAGGCAATCATCAGCGATATTCATCTTCCCAAAGTGAATGGGCATGATCTCATCGCTTTCATACGCCAGGAGCTTCCGACGGTTCCCGTCATCGTGCTGACCGGGTATCCCGATGTCCAGGGAGCTGAGGCATTGTTCAAACAAGGTGTTGTGGACTATCTCATCAAGCCGGGCCGGGCAGACACGCTGTTGGAGGCAGTCAAGAGGGCTATCGGTGAACAGGCGCTAATCGGGTAGGAGCTCGTGTGGTGCGAACCAGACAAACTAGATAAACCAAAGGAACAAGCCAAACAGACGTTCAACTATCCCCTCATTTGAGGGGATAGGCAGATATCGTGGTCTCGTGATACCTGATAGCGCGGACTAAGAAGCGGGGTTAGGGGACCAAGGGCTTAATACAGAGGGGAGGCATTATGAGTCAAGGGAGAGTGCTTGTCGTGGACGATGAGTCGGACGTGCGAACATCCGTGCGCCTTATCTTAACGAAGGCAGGATACGATGTGGATGAAGCCGAAGATCCAGAGGCAGGAGTCGCCTTGGTGAAATCAACACGTAGTCAGGTGCCCTTGAGTGCGATTGTGACTGATCTCAATATGCCGAAGATCAACGAGATCATCGTGATCCCCTATTACCGTTCCCAATACCCCACCTGTCCGATCGTCGTGCTGAGTGGGTCACCGAAGATGGAGAAATCCGCCAATATGTTCAAGGCAGCCGGCGTAGAATTCCTCGCGAAGCCGGTCAATCAAGAGAAGTTATTGAGTGCCCTGAAGAATGTCGTCAAGGCTGTGTAAGTGAGACAAAGAGGGACTGGCTCCGCCGTCTTCGGCGGTGCCTGTCCCTTCTTCCTCAACTCTCTCACCATCCTCCCGTCGGTTTTTTTACCAAGAACCCAAATCCAGCACAGACCTCCTTCCGTTCCCGCTTCAGGGCCTTCGCCTATCCCCTCATATGAGGGGGACTCATCTGTGGGGATTGTAAATAAATTGCCAAGAGGTGTAAAAGAGCGCACGTGCGACGAAAAGGCTCATAAATATGCATCTGTGGGGAACAGTATTTTAACGGTCACCGGGAGGTGTCGTATGAAGTATCGGTGGAAGTTTCTACAGCGGGCTGGGCTTGTGTCGGCTCTGTTGATCGTCGGAGTCATGGGAGGATTCATGGTTCCTCTTCCTTCAGGCGCACAATCGCTGCCGACAGTAACGGTATATGAAGTGGTCAGTGGGGTGACCTATACGACTAGTTTCACTACTGTTGCGGGCGGGACAAATTGCACTAGCTCTACTGCTCCCCCGGCGGGCTTTGTTTGCTATTCCATCACCGGACCTACAACCGGCGGAAGTATATCGTTTCCCAATAGTGTTTTTGCCGCTAATTCACGGTGGAGGGTGAGCAGCGTCGCCAGCAATAACCAGGCTAGAGTGTTAATTAAGGACTCGGACACTGCTACCGATAATATGTACATCACTGGAATATCCATTTCGTCGAATGTTAACGCAACATCAACCACTAATCAGGCTACGCTGCCGGGCCCCTGTTCCGTCTGCCAGGTGGGACATATGACCCTTAGGAAGACTTTCGATGCTGGTAGCGGAAATGTAGCGGGTCCCTTTTATTGGGCTGTGCACCAGGGCGGGAATTTCAATGCTCCTGATTTCAATGAAAACGTTGTAAACGATAGGATGGTGCTCACCGCGAAGGCCTGCTTTGCGACCGGTTGCAGCCCAGACACGGGTATTAGTGTAGGAACCGCTGATACCAATGTCATCACTACCCCGATAACCTTGGGTGGTCAGGGAGGCCTTACCAAGGACACAGGTCCAACGCAGTTCGGCACTTGCAATACGGCCAACAACAAGTGCAAACCGACGATCAAGTACGATTATGCATTCACCGTTCAAGGACGGGACGTGATGAATCTGACCGACAGTGCGACTGGTTGCGGTGGAACTTGTAATCCGGGTAATAAGGCAAAGGGTCCGCTTCCGGCTTGCGGGGATACAAATCCGCCACTTCCAGGTGAACAGCCCTCTTTCTTATTTCAGTGTGCTCAACAATTAGATGGCGACAGCAAGGCGGATAATCTGTCTAATGCTGCGACGGGCGGAGTGCCAGCGGAAGTCTGTGGCGAACCTGCCTGCATCGTCATCCTTATTGAGGGTACCCCGACAAGTACTGCTCCCGGTCAGGGACCGTTCACCGTTTTTGTGAGCGGTGATGATATGGACTGCTCCCACTGGGAAACCGCTGGCGAACCTACCCCCTGCCAGCTGACGCTTGACTCGCAAGGGAACCAGGCTAGGACGTTCAGCAACCTCCAGCTCGATCCTCCAGCGAGTGACCGCACTATTATCATAACCGGTTATCCCGGTTCTCCTGGCATCACCCAGTTGGACCAGGTTATTACCCACAGCAACAACTGCACTTTTAAGCTTCTCACTGAAGGTGCTGGTAATAACAAAACGAAAATTGGCGCTACTGTTACCAGCCTGCAGGCGGGGGCCTGCCTCTTGGAAATGCACGTCCATTGACGGTCAGTCAGGTTGTAAGACCCTGTCGGTGATGCAACGCATCATGGCCCTTCACTTTCGAGGGAAGGGCCATTACGGTCGCATAAAGAGGCTCTCAGCTTCTGTCGCGTGGGTGAGGCCGCGATTGTTGTGAGATAGCCTTCACTTCACGGACTTTCTCAGCTCATAAGGTCGTGATCAGGAGGAAGTGGTGAATACCCGTCCTGTGCAGTTGGGCTCAACATGTTTTATAAGGGAGGCCTTCCTGTGGGCGCTCATCCCAATCGTTGCCTTGATTCTCATTTCGCCATCAATCGGTGATGCGCAGGTCGAGACGAATATTACCCAGACGACTGGCGCAGGCGATCTCGGCACACAGGTCTTACCACCCAGCGGAAATGTGCACGGGATTACCGGTGGCACAACGCTGGGGCCCAATTTGTTTCACAGTTTCGGTCAGTTTAATGTCGGGGCAGGTGATATTGCACGGTTTCAAACACCCAACCTCAGCTTAGACGATTCGATCAGTAACATCCTCGGTCGAGTGACGGGCGGGAATCCTTCCAACATCTTCGGCACACTCGATAGCGCAACGTTCTATCCACATGCAAATCTTTACCTTATGAATCCATTTGGCACCGTATTTGGACCCACCGGCTCATTAGATGTGGGCGGGTCAGTCGGCTTTACCACGGCGCAGTACGTGCGCTTATCCGACGGGGTCACCAGTGCAAATTTCTATGCGAACCCAGTCAATGACAGCCTGGCGAATAGTATCCTTGTCATGGACCCTGTGGCGAACTTTGGGTTTTTGTCATCGGCAAACCCAGTCGGCTACGGCTTCCTGACCGCGCCTGATCCAACCACCACGATTAGAGTTCAGGGCAGCGCATTCTCAGTTCCCTCAGGCCAATCCATTTCCCTCGTCGGCGGAAATGTCGTCATCGAAGGCGGATCACAACTTTCAGTGCCAAGCGGAAGGATTCACCTTGCGACCACTGCATCGCCGGGAGAATTCGCAGCGTTACCAGGCGAGTCTCTCGCGAACGCGACGTCACTCCAGTCGATTCCGAATAATCCGGTGAACCCGGCCCTTCCCGCATCGTATACATCCTATGGGTTGCTATCCATGGCATCTGACTCGAGCATCAACGTCAGCGGCACTCACACGGTGGTGTTTCTCAAAGGCGGGCAGCTCGTGCTCTCCGTGAACGATGCGACACTTAACACCTCAGCGAGCACCGCTTCACAAGATACAATTTTACTCAGCTCGGGTAGCTCCATCGTGACGTCAAATTCGGGAACAGATCCTGGAGCCAACGTCCAGCTTACCGTCGGGACTGTCAAAATGGCTGGAGCGGTCGTCCAAACCATCAACAGTGGAAACGGTGATGGGGGGAACATCTCGATCAATGCCACGTCCGTAGACCTTACCAACGGAACGTTCGTTCAGACTTCAACTGGGCTCGATTTTAATACGGGTACGCCTGTGGGTTCCGGAAATGGGGGGAACGTGACGGTGCAAGGGCTGGGGGGAGCCGGCAGCCATGCAGACTCATTCGCGCTCTCGAATTCCGGCATCTCGACGCAAACCGTCGGGCCAGGAAATGGGGGAAAAGTTCAGCTTAATGCTAGTACTCTCACGATGGACAGCTCTTCGATCTCGACGGGGACTAGTGGTAATGATGCTGGTGAGGGTGGGGGTGGTGTTGGAGGGAATGTGGTCTTGAACGTGATGACCGCAAACATTCTCGGTGGTGCCTCGATCCTGAGCCAAACAAAAAACTTCACCTCGGAGGAAGGGCGGGGTCGGGGCGGGGAAGTGATCATCCAAGGGCTGCAGGGAGAGGGTAGCGCGGCGGAGTCGGTGACCCTTTCCGGCGGTAGTAGCCTGATGACTGAGGTTCTTGCAGTCAGTGATGGGGGACAAGTGACCATCACATCCGAGTCTTTGAAGATGGATGGGACTGGCACCACCATCAACTCATCAGTATCTGCGGATTTAGGCCTTGAACATGTGGGCCAAGGAGGCGTCGTGGTGAATGTCCAGCAGGCGAATCTCTCAGGTGGGGCAACCATCGAAACTAAGACGATCAGCACTCAAGTGGGCCCCGGAATCACGGTGCAGGGACTGCAGGGCAATGGAAGCATGGCGGATTCTGTCGTCCTTTCAGGATCTGGATCAGGTATCATCACCGATAGCGTCGGCGGCCCGATCCGTGCTGGCGACGTCGCGGTATATGCCAAGTCGCTCACCCTGGCTGCGGGGGCCGTGATCCGAGCCGCTACGACGTCCACCACAGCGGCGGGGGGGGATGTGACCATCGATGCCGTCAAAGTAGATATCTCCGGTGGGAGTCGCATTTTAAGCCAGGCGAGCGATTCACCTGCCGGCCGGATAAAAATTACGACGAATACATTTACCTTGAACAACAGTTCGATTGCGACCAACACCCAGGGTCAAGGCCAAGCGGGGAACATAGATCTGAACGCGGGCAGTGTGGGTTTGTCGAATGGGGCATTAATTAACAGCAGCAGCACTGGCACCGGCAATGCCGGAAACATCACGATCACCAGCGCATCGAACGTCATTATGCAGAACAGTTCGGTGACGACAGAAGCCACCCAGGCGAGCGGTGGTGATATAGAGATCATCGCATCCGACGCCGGAATGGTCCAACTGGTCAACAGCAACCTCCTCACTTCTGTCCATGGGCCTAAGGGAACCTCCGGGGGGAACATCACGATTGATCCCCAATTCGTCATTTTGCAAAACAGCCTGATTCAGGCTAAGGCCTTCGAGGGAAATGGTGGGGCCATCTCAATCGTCGCGAACGTGTTTTTGGCTGACCCTTTCAGCCAGCAGAATATCAGTGCAGATTCCGAGCTCGGCATCAGCGGCACGGTGGATATACGGGCGCCAGTGCAGAACATTAGTGGAGAGCTAGTGGTCCTGTCCCAGGACTTCTCCAGCGCCGCGGCCCTGCTCGCCCAACAGTGCGCGGCCCGGGTTGCGGACGGCACGTTCAGCACCTTCGTCGTTGCCGCTCGTGAAGGGTTGCCGGTCGAGCCCGGTGGGTTCTTGCCCAGTTCATCGTTCCTGACCGAGCTTGGTGGATCGGCTTTATCGAGCCAACCTCCGCAGTTTTCACATATGGCTGCTGCAGGTTTGTTCTCGGAACACGATGCCAGGCCCCTCCAACTGGCGAAGCTGGGAAGCGGGTGCCGACGGTGATCTGGAGACCAGGTCTATCTGGTCTATCTTGTCTGTCTGGTTCGTCGAATGTATCTGAAAGAACCAGACAGTCGAAATAGAGCACACCAACAAGATAGACCAGACAGACCGAATAGACCAAACAGACGAGGGCGTTCGAGGAACTTGCCTGTGAGATTGGTCGTTGCAGCGCTGGTTGTCCTCATGGTCTCGATTCTGTCCGGTGTCGGGTGGGCGCAAGACTCCATTCCTTCGCCGCTTGTGCCTGCTCCAACTCCGATGCCCAAGGAACTGCCGGAGTCAGAGCCGCCCCTGCCTAGCATCTTGCCCTCCGTTCCTGTCCCGGAACGGCGCGGGCCTATCCCCGCACTGATGGTTTTCACCGAAGAGATTCGGGTCCTGGGGAGCACGGTCTTCACGGCAGAAGAATTAGCCGGGGTGACTAATCCCTACCTCAATCGGGAGATCACATCGGAAGATATTGAGTCGCTGCGCGTCGCCTTGACATTACTTTACGTGAAACATGGTTACAGCACATCGGGCGCCCTGGTGCCGGATCAAGCGATTGTGGACGGAGTACTTACGATCCAGATCGTCGAAGGGAAACTGAGCCAGATCAATGTGGAGGGCAATTACTGGTTCCGCACGAGCTATTTCACCAGCCGGCTTCGACTCGACGCGGGTCCGCCGGTCAAGGTGAATTCCCTCCAACAGCGGTTGCAGCGGTTTCAAACGGACCGACGCATCGAGCGGATCAATGCCGAATTGAAACCGGGCGAGCGGCGTGGGGAGAGTCTGTTGAACGTTCGGGTAGCAGAGCGCCGGCCGATCAAAGCCTGGCTCGAATATAACAACTTCACGTCGCCGGGAGTCGGTTCCAATCAGGTCTTTGGGACCATCGCGGATGAAAACCTGTTGGGCTTCGGAGACATGCTCAGGGTCAGATACGGTCAATCGTTCGGCACCGATACGAATGCTCATGGCAGCGGGATCAATCCGAACTTGAACGTCAACTACCTCATCCCGATCACCCCGTACGACACGACTTTTGGTTTCGATTATCGGAAGCTCGATTTCTCGACGATTCAGAGCAGTTTCAAGCCGTTGGACATTACCGGCAAGCTCCAATCCTTCGGGTTTACCCTCCGGCAGCCGGTCCTTCGCTCGCCCTCGCAGGAACTGGCCCTGGCCTTGACCGGCCAGTCGCAATCGTTCGAGACGACGCTTCTAGGAAATCCGTTTGAATTCCAGAGTGGATCCACCAATGGAATTTCCCAGGTATCGGTGCTGCGTTTCTCACAGGAGTATGTGAATCGGGCGCCGAACCAGGTCATCTCGGCTCTGTCCCGGATGAGCTTCGGTCTTCCCATCCTGGGGGCGACGATCAATAGTGCGTCTCAAGAGGCCACCGGAGAATTCTTTTCCTGGCTGGGCCAGACGCAATTGGTCCGTCGGGTCAGTCCCGCCAACATCCAATTGTTGGCACGAGCCGATCTGCAGGTGAGTAACAAACATCTCTTTGTCATCGAGCAGATGGCGGTGGGCGGGCGCTACAGTGTGAGAGGCTATCGGGAGTTTACGATGCTCAGGGACAATGTTTTTCTGGGATCCCTCGAAGCGCGCATTCCGGTATACACGTCGGCGGTCGGGAAGGAACTTCTGTACCTCGTGCCGTTTTTCGATTACGGCAGGGGCTGGAATACCACCGTGACGACTCCTTCTCCCGAGTGGCTGGCAAGTGTGGGAGTCGGAGCGATCTGGCATTTCTGGGAGGGGAGCCGGTTCGAAGTCTATTGGGGTCAGCGTCTGAATCCTCCTGCCCAGGCTCACCACACTAATCTGCAGGATTATGGTGTGCACTTGCAGTTGGTAATCGAGGCGTTTTAACAGGAAAGAATGTTGTCTGGTTTATTTGGTTTGTCTTGTTTGTTTAGTTTGGTTTGGCTCGAAGAATGATAGAAACCAGACAAACCAAATGAACCACACAAACTAAATAAACCAGAGGGAGTTTCATCATGAAACGCGCTTTTCTCTTGAGCGTTTCCTTGTATCTCTGTGTGGGACTGGCTGCGGACAGCTATGCGCAGGAGGCGCTTCCGGTTGATCAGCTGATGCAGGACGGCAGCCAGGCATATCTGCGTGGCGATTTTGAGCAGGCGGTTGAGCAATGGACTGAGGCAGCGGAGGTTTACGAGAAGTCTTCCGCGCGTCGGGAGCAGATCGATGCGTTGATTCGTCTGTCGGAGGCGTACCAATCGCTGGGCCGTTATCGGACGGCGGGGATTCAGTTGGAGCAGGCCAAGGCCCTTGCAGCCGATACTGACGATCCTCTCCTATCGGTCAGGATTCTTTGGAGGACAGGCAGCCTGTATCAGGCGGCGGGACAACATGCGGAGGCTGAGGGGGCGCTGAAGGAAGCGCTCCAGCAGGCCAAGACTCTGTCCCTGACAGCGTCGGCTGCCGCCATCGTGAATGATCTGGGGAATCTGGCCGCTTCGCAGGGAAAGTTTGCGGACGCGCTGGCTTCCTACACAGAAAGTTTCCAGATGGCTCAAGCGGCTCAGGCTAAGCCCTTGGCGGCCATTGCTTTGACCAATGGCGCCCGCGTGGCAGTGCCTCTGCAACAATATCACGAAAGCAAGACAAAGCTCGATCAGGCAACCGGCATGTTACGCGCACTGGAACCTTCGCACGAACAGGTCACTTCGTTCATCACGGTCGGGTCGACCTATGCCAAGCTGCGCGCGCCCCTCGTGGAGCAGAAGACAAACCTTACTCTCGCGGCCTACCAGGCATTTCATGATGCGGCTCGAATCGCTGATCGACTCGGCGACCCCCGCGCCTCTTCCTATGCCTGGGGTCATGTGGGGAAACTCTATGAGGATGAGCGTCGGTATGGGGAGGCACTCGGTGTGACACAATATGCGATCGGGATGGCCAGGCAAGCGGCTGCACCCGAAGCGCTCTATCGATGGCATTGGCAGGCAGGCCGGATTTTGAAAGGCCTCGGACGACCTGAAAAAGCGATCGATGCCTATCGGCAGGCGATAATTGCAGTCCAGTCCATTCGTCCTGAAGTTTCAGCTGCTGCTGCGGCAGACCAGTCTGGCGCTTCCTTTCGTCAGACGGTCGGTTCCGTGTATTTTGAGTTGGCGGATCTTCTGCTTCGGGGTTCTGAAGGGGAGGCCGAGGCACAAAAGCGCGAGGCCACACTTCGCGAGGCCCGCGATACGGTTGAACTCTTCAAAGTGGCTGAGCTGGAAGACTACTTTCATGACGATTGTGTACAGGCAGCGCGGTCCCGTGTGACCGGTCTGGAGGGCGTCTCGAAAACGGCTGCCATCATTTACCCCATTATGTTGTCGGATCGTCTGGAACTCCTCGTGAGCCTCCCTTCCGGGATGGTGAGAAAAACGGTTCCGGTCGGTGAAGAGGATTTAACGGAGGAAATTCATACATTCCGGAGATTTCTGGAGAAACGCAGTACCAGGGAATATCTATCCCACGCCAAGAAATTATACGGGTGGCTGATCCAGCCGATTGAACCGCTATGGGCCGGTGCCGGGATCGACACGCTGGTAATTGTGCCTGATGGCGCGCTTCGGACGATTCCATTGGCCGCACTACATGACGGCACGGAATTTCTCATCAAGAAATATGCGGTGGCGACCACGCCGGGCGTGACCCTTACGGATCCCCGGCCGCTGGATCGTAAAGGCATCAAAGTACTGACTTTGGGCCTCACCGAAGCGGTGCAGGATTTTCCGCCGCTGCCCCATGTCTCGGGCGAGGTGGCGACCATCCATCAGTTGTTCGGAGGCACCGTGCTCATGAACGAGAATTTCCGGATGGCTGGTGTGGAGCAGGAACTCAAAACACAGCCCTACTCGGTCCTGCACATCGCATCTCATGGACAGTTCCAGAGTGAAAGCAAAAACACGTTCCTGCTTGCCTATGATGGCAAGATGACGATGGACAAGCTCGAAGGGTACGTGGGCTTGCTTCGTTTTCGAGAGAATCCCCTGGCCCTTATTACCCTGAGCGCCTGCGAGACGGCTGCAGGGGATGACCGGGCCGCGCTCGGTTTGGCTGGTGTGGCGATCAAGGCAGGGGCTCGGAGCGCCTTGGCTTCTCTGTGGTTCCTGGATGACCAGGCTTCTTCCGCCCTGGTGACAGAGTTCTATCGGCAATTGCATGACGATTCTGTCGCATCCACAGCAATGGCGCTCCAACGTGCACAAATCAAATTTCTCGAACATCCAGAGTACGATCATCCTGCTTATTGGGCGGCGTTTTTGTTGCTCAATAATTGGCTCTAGTCTATGCTCTCGCCGTGAGTAATCTCCTGAAGCTGGGTCAATCGCTTGTTGCTGTCAGCCTGCTTGCCGGAGTCGTGATCGGGCTCTCCGTGCTCGGCATCCGCAGTACCTCGATTCTCGAGCCGCTTGAACTCACAGTCTATGACTGGCTGATCCAATCCCGCCGGGGGGCCGAAGGGTCTGATCCCCGCATTGTGCTGATCGAGGTTACCGAGCAGGATATTCTGAAGCAAGGACGGTGGCCGATCACCGATGCGATCCTGGCCGAGGCGTTGGAACGACTAGTGCAGTTTCATCCTCGTGCGATCGGAGTCGATATCTATCGTGATATTCCTGTGGAGCCTGGTCACACAGATCTGAACAGGATCTTGGTCGAACATCCTCAGATCATTACCGTGACCAAGCTCGGGGGCGGTTCAGTGTCCGGTATTCCTCCGCCTCCTGTGCTGGCCGGGACCGAGCAGGTTTCGTTCAATGATCTCCTCATCGATCACGACGGAATTGTTCGTCGTGGTTTGCTCTTTCAGGAGGCGGGAGACCAAACGGCCTATGGCTTTGCCATCAGACTGGCGATGCTGTTTCTTGCTGAAGAGGGGATTGGCCCCCAGCCTGATTCCGACGATCCTGAGCAGCTTCGCCTGGGACCGACAACACTCCGGCGGTTCGGGTCCTATGACGGAGGCTATGTCGGTGCAGACGCAGGCGGGTATCAAATTCTGCTGGACTTTCACCGTGGGCAAAATCCACCAGCCGCATTTTCTCTGACTGCCCTGCTCACCGATCAGGTCAAACCGGACGCGATCAGGGACAAGATTGTCCTGTTCGGTGTAACGGCCGAGAGTGTGCCTGATCTCTTCCATACGCCGTTCAGTTCGGGGAATGACACAGGCCGTATGATTCCAGGAGTGGTTGTTCATGCCCACATCATCAGTCAGATGCTTGGGGCTGCGATGGATGGCCGTCGCCCGATTGCCACGCCCGGTGAAGCACAGGAATGGCTTTGGACAATTCTATGGGCACTGTGCGGGGCTGTGCTAGGTGTGTGGATACGTTCTCCGTGGCGGCTTGCGCTGGGTGCGGTGGGCGGGCTGTTCGTCCTGGGCGTCATCGTGGTCGCAGCCTTTGCTCAGGGATGGTGGATCCCGCTCGTGCCGCCAGCACTGGCTTGGTCTCTCTCCGGGTCCGCCGTAACGGTGTCTGTGTTGAGCCGGGAGCGGAAGGAGCGCGCCCTGCTGATGCATCTCTTTTCCAAACACGTGTCCGGGGAAGTGGCTGAAGCGGTCTGGCGTCAGCGCGACCAGTTTATGCAGGATGGGCGCCCCAGGCCGCAACAACTAACCGCGACGGTCTTTTTCTCCGACTTTAAGGGCTATACGGCTGCGTCAGAAAAAATGACTCCTGAAGCGCTGATGCACTGGGTCAATGCCTATCTGGATGTCATGGCGGGGCTGGTGATCAAACACGGAGGGGTCATCGATGATTACGCAGGGGATGCGATCAAAGCCAACTTCGGTGTGCCGCTCCCGCGGAACTCGGAGGAGGAAATCGCCCAGGATGCGGTGAACGCCGTGACCTGTGCTCTCGCCATGGAGCAACAGATGCATCGGCTCAATATGAAACATTTACAGGAGGGGCTCGCGACGGTCGGGATGCGGATTGGCATTCATACAGGGCTGGTCGTTGCCGGGAGCGTCGGGACTTCTGAACGACTCAAATACACGACGGTCGGTGACGCGGTGAACACGGCGGCGAGACTGGAAAGCCTGGATCGGGATACCGTTCAGGAAACACCCGGCCGGCGTTTATGCCGAATTTTGATCGACGAGGGCACGAAGCATTATCTCGGTAATCGCTTTGTGCTCGATCCGATTGGGGAAGTCAGCGTCAAGGGCAAAGAACAAACTCTGATGGTCTACCGAGTCGTCGATCACGCGCAGGAGGTCACGGCTCCTACCCGGCCTTTCCATCCTGCATCGTGAGGTCAAAATTTCCGACCTCGGATAAGTCGACCTGGTCCAGCAAATCGGCCCTCTGTTTGCGCAAAGCCTGGTCGGCCGGTGCCGATTCGATCAACTCCGAAATGGTCATCATTGCGTCATACCATAGCCCATCAGCCGCGAATCGATAAAAGCTGTCGGTCGTGGGCCTGGCTGCTTGATCGAGCCCGGCGCGTTCGACTCGCTCAATGGCTCCTACCGCGATGACATCTTTGGACCGACGCTTCGGGTCGAGAACGAGTGCAATCGACCAGTTGTAACGTTCGCCGGGAACCAGTTTAACCCCATAGTCCGAGAGGCGCACCCGCTGTACCCCCGCATGCGTGGGAATCGGCAATTGCTTTTCCAGTAGAGGGGTTTCACCTTTCTCAACCGTCAGGGTCAATTCCACCGGGTTGGTCACGACGTCTGAGGCAAACCAATAGAGATCCGGTTGTTCACGTATGGTCAGACCCGTATGGCCAGGGGCAAGCACGGACAGAATCGGGACAGACTTGTTGGTCCCGCGAGTTCCTCCTCCCACTCTCCGGCCGGCTGAAGGTGCGCCAATACCGCTAGGTGGCTTATAGAGGACAGGTTTCACACTTTGTCCGGTCGACACCTTCTGCTCTTTGACGTCCATTGCAAGCGATGTGGTGCCGCTTGGATTGTTCTCCGCGTGCACCACAAGAGGCAGGCTGATAAGAAAACCGATTATCACACCCCATTTCGGAACGGATATTTGTTTCATGGAGCACCTCCTGTTTTCCGCTACCACTGCGAGGCTTAAAAAGTATGCAATGAATAGACCAGCAGAAACGATAGTAAGAGGATCGTAAAGGAATATGAATCCCCTCGAGCGAGGGAACCTCTACTTGAAGGGGTTGAAATGTTCATGGCACTCCCCAACAGAGGATCTTGTTGTTGTGGCAGGAGGGAATGCATATGACCCCCGTATGGTTCGGAGATCTCCTTAACTTTGGACAGGGTAGGCTGGAATCGGGATAAATGCAAGGGCCTTATTCTTTCTTTCTCTTAACCTCGACCTCAGCCTGAATTTGGCTGTTGGCTTTCAAGGCGGGCAGATTGGCGCGATTTGTCGGCGTCGCGCATCAGGCGCGCCACGATCAATCGCATGATGTGGTAGCCGAGTTTGGGGTTCTGGAAGTATAGCTGTGCCATCCCGTCCTTCGTGAGGCTGTAGAGCGTACAATCGGTCGCGCACTCGACCGTCAGTGTGCGCCGGTTGTCTGGTGAGAACAGGCCGATTTCGCCGATCAGTGCGCCGGGGGCCAATAGTTCGTCGTGCTCCACCAGGCGCAGTGTGCCGGATTCGAGGTAGATCATCTCGGTGGCCACATCGCTCTTCTTCCACAGCGTCTGCCCGGCCGTGGCCTGACGCCGCGTCATGTGAGGCAGCAGCCAATCAGCGATTGGCATATCGGATTTTGCCTGCTCGATCGCGCGGACCAGCGCGCGTATCTCCCAGGTCTTCTTGCTGTTGATCAGAATCATGGCGACGCTATACACTATCGTGGGCAGCGCCGCCTCGACCCATCCGTAGGTCAAAAAGAAGACGCTCGATCCCAGCGCCACCACGCGAAGCGGCATCATGCTCTTCATCGCATAACTCGCCAGTGAAAGGCCGGCGCCGATGAAACCGGCGACATACCCTGCCGTCGTCATCTTCTACCTTCCCTTGCTATGAGGCGCGCCCGGGAGCCGTGAAGCTGAAATGTAATTGAGGGTCACGCCACTGAGTTGCGGCCTTGTATGGTACAGGGCCTGTCTCGAGATATCGAGTGCGAAATATTCGGGGGTGGGTGGATGGCGTAGCTAAGAGAGGCCGATTGCTATCGCTCCCGAAGGGGTATGCAGGATGGTTCTTCAGATGTCGGGAAGATCATGCGGCCCACGAGACCCGTACGGGTTGTGGTTTTTGTTTTATGCATGATCCTCTTCAGATGTTCTTTGACGGTGTACTCGCTGAGATTCATTCGTCCGGCGATTTCTTTGTTGGTAAATCCGAGCTTGAGATAAATGATGACCATTTGTTCGCGTTCGGTCAGGTGATAGAGCCGCTGGATGTCTGCGTCAGTGCATTCGAGTTTGTGCTGATTCAGCTTTTCCATGATGACGAGGCATCTGCTGTTTCGCGCAAGGGGTTCATCGGGAATACAGAGACCGCGAAGAAGGAACTGCTGGCCGGGGGCAACACAGAGTCGTTCCAGTTGGAAGAATTCGAGGTCCTTGGGGTGATCACAGTGCATGAGACGGGCGACGAGAGCGCGGACAACCGTCAGGATCTCTTCGGGAATGAGACTGGTGCCGTTTTCTCTGATTGAGAGAGGTTGCAGTTGCTTGATAAATGACCGGCCTTCGCTATTGATAAACAAGAGGTGGCCCGCGCTATTGAAGAGAATGATGCCGGTACCGACTTGTTGCTGGAGACGCGGTGACTGCTTTTGTCCGTTGAGCGGTCGGGCCATGTCGTCTGCCGTGATCATTGACATATCCCCTCCGAATCTATCGGTATTAACCGTCACAATGAAGTATGCGGTTAATGCATGCGGTGATTGAGCGGACTCACGTATCTATCTTGAATATAGGCTATGTGGTTCGACTCCTTCTGTTGCGTCTCCGGTCTATACGTAAGCAAACTGTAGACCAAGGGGTTGTCGTCCTGACGAAGGATCGGCACGAAACTCTATATGACAGGACTGGAAGGACGTTTTGCATGTATGTCGTAATTCTTTTCTCCACTGCAAATGGTCCAGCCAGACATTCTGTCTGAATGTAAAATGATCCAGGCTGAATCTGATTTGATTCTCCGGACAGGGACCTGTTTCTGATCTTGGTCCCATGCACCTACCGTTCAGTTGTTCCCGCTCTAGAAATCGGAGAATAAAAAACGCCCTCTCGCCCGCTGGGCTGGAGGACGTCATTGTCTAGCCGCACATCGCTCTCTTGCGGCCGGTGGGAAACGCCATTGTTCCCCTGTCCGATACTGTATTTTCGGCTGGACGCTAACATGTCGCAGGAAAGGCTGTCAACGTCCCCGACCTCGTCAGGTTGCTTAGAAGAGCCTCATTAGCTAAAAGTGTTTTCTGTAATGGACCAAGAGAAGGGGTTGGTTGGGGAAGGGCTGCGATACAATCTCTTGTATAACGAATCAGATAAACGAGATGAACCAGACAAACCAAATAAGCAAGAAAGGCTGGCTGGACCAATTCACTGACGTTGGGGCTGCTCGCGCATGATGCTGCAGAACAGTTCGGTCAAGGCGGGATCGAAGGCGGTGCCTGCTTGCTGTTCAATCTGTTGGAGAGCTTGCATGACGGGGACTTCTGTTCGCTCAGGTTGTTCGGCAGTAAGCTGATCGAACACTTGGGCAATACTGACAATGCGAGCGAGCAAGGGTATGCGTTCTTCTTCTAGACCAAAGGGGTAGCCTGTTCCATCCCATCGCTCATGATGGAGTGCAATAATCTGCACGGCGTCGGCTGGTAATCCCATGGCTCGGCCCATCTTCGCACCGAGGCCGGGATGATGGATCTGCTGATCGGATTCCCGGTTCAGTATGTGGGGGCCAGGGATGCTGATCAAGTCGAGGTCATGCACGAGGGCACCGAGTGCGAGCGACTGCTGTTCGGCGATCGGAAGGTCGAGCCGATTGGCAACCAGCGTCGCATAAAAACTGACACGGCTTCCATGATTGAGGAGGTAACGATCCTTGGCTTCCAGGAGGTCGGAGATAAGGGGAACCAACGGCGATGTCTCATCGCCATGAGAGGCAGGGCGCGGATTGATGGTGCAGTAGTCTGAGACGAGAGCCTCCCAGGCCTTCGCACAGGACGGCTCCGGTCCCCAGAGCGCCGTCGAATTGACGAGGGTCGGGCGCAGTTGATCGAGCCGGTGTTTCTTTTGCGCGGTCTGCAGAGAAATAGCCAGCAGTTCTGAGGCATTGAACGGTTTGAGGAGAAAGCCGGCTGCGCCGTGGCGAATGCAATCCATCGCGGATTGAAGGCTGCCGTAGGCCGTGACCATGATGACTTCGATTTCGGCATGCGCACGCTTGATCTCATGTAAAAGGTCCGATCCGGAACGGTCAGGCAATTTCAGATCCAGCGTCACGAGATCGACGCCGTGGTCGTTGAGGACAGCCAGGGCTGCATGCGCATTCTCCGCCGTAAGGATGTGGAAGTCCTGCTTGAGGATCTGGGTGAGGGCCGAGCGGGGAGCACTCTCATCGTCTACGATCAGGACAGTCGGCTTGCGATCGGTGATGTCTGGGAGGAGAGTTGAAGACATAGTGTTACTTGTATCCCTAAGCCCTCGGTCGGTCAATGAAATGGTGGGAATAGGCTGATGAGAGGGCTGAAGGCTGAAGGTTTATAGGCCGAAGGTTTGAAGTGTTCGGAACTCCGAATCTGATCCACGATCTTCGGTTTTCAGTCGTCGGCCTTCAGCCTTCAGCCTCAAACTCGGACTATGTTTCTCTCTCGTAACTTGGGTATAATCGCCCCTAATCTCTCTATCACATGAGGAGCAACCATGGCTGAAAAAGACGAGAAGAAGCGCGCGCTAGATCTGGCCCTGTCCCAAATTGAGAAACAGTATGGGAAGGGGGCGATTATGAAGTTGGGGGGGGCCGATGCTCCCGGTGATATTCCGGCGATTTCAACCGGATCTCTTGGGCTCGATATTGCGCTGGGGGTTGGCGGGCTTCCCCGCGGCCGGGTAATCGAGATCTTCGGCCCTGAGTCTTCAGGCAAGACAACGTTGACGCTGCATGTCATTGCAGAAGCACAGAAGGCCGGAGGCACCGCCGCCTTTATCGATGCAGAACATGCGCTGGATTTGACCTATGCGAAAAAGCTGGGTGTGCAGGTGGACGATCTATTGGTGTCACAGCCGGACACCGGCGAGCAGGCGCTGGAAATTGCTGAGACGCTCGTCCGGAGCGGGGCGATCGACGTCATCGTGGTGGATTCTGTCGCAGCACTTGTGCCGAGAGCCGAAATCGAAGGCGAAATGGGCGATGCGCATATGGGGCTGCAGGCGAGGCTGATGTCGCAGGCTCTTCGCAAGTTGACGGCAGCCATTTCTAAATCGCAGACGACGCTGATTTTCATCAATCAGATCAGAATGAAGATCGGCGTGATGTTCGGCAACCCGGAGACGACGACAGGCGGTAATGCACTCAAGTTCTATTCATCCGTGCGTCTGGATATCCGGCGCATCGAGTCGATCAAGGAGGGGCAGGATGTCACCGGTAGCCGCGTGCGCGTGAAGGTGGTCAAGAACAAGATGGCGCCTCCGTTCAAGCAGGCGGAGTTCGACATCATGTTTGCCCAGGGCATTTCGAAATCCGGCGAGTTGGTCGATCTGGGCGTTGAAAAGAAAGTGGTGGAGAAGTCCGGAGCCTGGTACTCCTATCAGGGCGAACGACTTGGGCAGGGACGCGATGCAGTCAGAGACTTCCTGTTGAGTAATCAGCCGCTGGCTCGTGAAATAGAAGGGAAGCTGCGTGACCTGGCCGGTTTGCCGGGGCGTACGCCGGAAAAGCCCATTGTGACGCCTGTGAAAGACGAGAAAAGGGCCGAAGATAAGCGCGAGGAGCGGCGCCCGCACAAGGTGGGGGTGTAATTGGTTTATTTGGTTTGAGGGTTTGTTTTGTTATTTCGTTCAACCAAAAAAACCAAACAAACCAGACAAACGAGACAACGGTCTTTTGATGGCGGCATCGTCTCCGGATCAGTGGCTGCAACTCGCGGTGCGCGCTCTGGCCCGCAGGGATCGCACGACGGACCAGATCGCAAAGCTGCTCGCGGCGAAAGGGGCCTCTCCTACTCAGGTTCGCACCGTAGTTCGACGGCTGACTTCGTTGAAATACCTCGACGATGCCGCCTTTGCTTCACGGTGGGCCGATCAGCGGCTCGCGCGCATGCCGATGGGCCGTGCGCGCCTTCAAGAGGAGCTGCTCGCCACCGGTTGCTCTGAATCCATCGTGCAGGCGACAGTAGGGGCTAGCTACCGCAAGGTGAGTGAACAGGACCTGGCCATGCAGGTGGTTGCGACGGCGGGGAAGCTTACCTCGCCCCAGATGCTTGGCCGGGTTGCCAGACTCTTGAACCAACGTGGCTTCGGCGAAGACACCATAGAGACCGTGATGGCGCGCATCGGGAATGTTGAATGTTCAATCGTCTGAATCGAAAGGGGTCATCTCAACCTTCGGCCTTCAGCCTTCGGACTGCGAGTTAAGCCTAGTATGAACAGTACGCAAGAATTACGACAAGCCTTCATTCGATATTTTGAACAGCATGGCCATCAGGCCGTGCCGAGTTCTGCTTTGATTCCCCAGGCCGATCCGACGCTACTCTTCACCAACGCCGGGATGAACCAGTTCAAACGGGTGTTTCTCGGCGAGGAAACGCGTGCCTACAACCGGGCGGTCACCGTGCAGAAGTGTCTCCGCGCGGGAGGCAAGCACAACGATTTGGAGAATGTCGGCTATACCAGGCGTCACCATACGTTCTTTGAAATGTTGGGAAATTTTTCCTTCGGCGACTACTTTAAAGACGATGCCATCCGGTTCGGCTGGGAATTTTTGACCCAGACAGTTGGTCTGGCGAAGGATCGGATGTGGGTCACGATCTTTCGCGACGACGACGAAGCCGACCGGTTATGGAAGAAGATCGGAGTCCCGCCTTCGCGGATCGTCAGGTGCGGCGAGAAAGATAATTTCTGGCAGATGGGGGATACAGGGCCCTGTGGCCCCTGCTCGGAACTCCATTTTGACCAGGGGCCGTCGGTGCCGGGTGATGATCGGCCGAATGGTGAAGGTGACCGCGTCATCGAGATTTGGAATCTCGTGTTCATGCAGTACAACCGGGATGTGAAGGGAACGCTGCATCCATTACCCAAGCCCAGTATTGATACGGGCATGGGATTGGAACGGTTGGCGGCGGTGGCGCAAGGCGTCTACAGCAATTATGACAGTGATGTATTCACCCCGTTGCTCAGCGCCGTGGCTGATAGGGCCGGGGTTCGATATGGGGAGCAAGACCATACTGACCGGTCGATGCGCGTGGTGGCGGATCATCTTCGTGCCATCACATTTTTGATGGCCGATGGAGTATTGCCGTCGAACGAGGGACGTGGCTACGTGTTGCGCCGGATTCTGCGGCGGGCCGCGCGTCATGGGCGGCTGCTGGGCATCGTCGAGCCCTTCCTCTACGAATTGACCGAGGCGGTCGTCACTCAGATGGCCAGTGCCTATTCGGAACTCAAAAGCGCTGCCGCGACGATTGCCGAAGCGACCAGAGGTGAAGAAGAACGGTTCATTGCCACCCTCGACCAGGGTTTGCCGATTCTCAACGAGATGATCGCCAAAGCGCGTGGTTCCGGGAGTCAGGTTCTCACCGGTTCCGACGTCTTCAAACTCTATGATACCTATGGGTTTCCGATGGACTTGATAGGAGAGGCCTGCCGCGAGCAGGGGATGAGGCTCGATGAGGCGGGATTCGACCAGGCTATCGAAGAGCAGAGAAACCGTGCGCGCAAAACAGGAGGGTTCGAGCAGGAAACGGCCCGGCCCACAGTTGCTGAATTGGCCGGGCGGCTTGGAGCGACAAAGTTCATTGGCTACGATCGGCTGGAAAACGAGAGTCTTGTGCAGGCGATTTTGAAGGATGACCGGTTGGTCAAAGAAGCGGCGGAAGGCGATGAGGTTGAAATCGCCTTGGATGTCACGCCGTTCTATGCTGAAGGCGGTGGGCAGGTCGGTGACCAGGGTACCCTCGTAGGGCCTGATGGGCTGGTCGAGATCAAGGAGACCACGAGGCCGGTGCCGACGTTGATTCTGCACAAGGGGACCGTCACGAAAGGACGGATTCGCGAGGGTGAGGCGCTGCGGATGACCGTCAATGCCACCACGAGGCAGGATGCTCAGCGGAACCATACGGCTACCCATTTGGTCCATGCCGCCTTGCGTGATTTGTTGGGTCCTCACGTGAAACAATATGGGTCGCTCGTCGGGCCCAATCGCTTGCGATTCGACTTTGCTCATTTCAGACCCCTGTCTTCCCGCGATGTCGACGATATCGAGACGTCCGTGAATAACGAGGTGCGGAAGAACGAGCGGGTCGCCACTGAGGTGATGAGCATTCAGGATGCAGTGGCCAAGGGAGCCTTGGCCTTCTTCGGCGACAAATACGGCGAACAGGTGCGGGTTGTCACAGTGGAGTCTTTCAGTAAAGAGCTCTGCGGGGGAACTCATTGCCAACGTACAGGGGATATCGGGCTGTTCAGGATCCTGTCGGAGACCGGAGTTGCTGCCGGTGTACGCCGTATCGAAGCCCAGACCGGTAGCGGAGCACTCGCTCACATGAAGAAGCTGGAAACGGACATTCGGGAACTCTCGGACGTGCTCAAGGTCGGCCAGTCGGAGTTGGTTGCCAAAACACGCAAGGTGATGACTCAGTTGAAAGACAAAGAACGTGAACTGGAAGAGCTGAAGTTAAAAATGGCGAGCGGGTCTGCAGTCGAAGCCAGGACGAAAACGATTGCCGGCGTCCAGGTCCATGTGCAGCGGACCGATGGTCTGGATGTGAACGGCATGCGGGCGCTGGCCGATCAGTTGCGGGACAAGTTGAAAAGCGGTGTCGTAGCTCTCGGCGCCGCGACGGGAGACGGGAAAGTGTCTCTGCTGGTTGTCGTGACAAAGGACCTGATCGGCAAACTCAAAGCGGGCGATCTAATTAAGGAGATGGCAGTGGAAGTCGGCGGTACCGGCGGCGGCAGGCCGGAGATGGCGCAGGCTGGAGGAAAGGATCCGGCCAAACTGGATGTGGCGTTGGAAAAGGTTTTTGGTCTGGTCGAACGCACGGTAGAGCGGTACACTCATGGGAAGTAAACGGATTCTCGCGCTCGATTACGGGACCAAGCGGATCGGAGTCGCTCTGAGTGATGAGCTGGGCTGGACAGCCCAACCGCTTGAAACGCTCAATCGGCACACGCTGGACCGGGACATTGCCCATATTGCATCCCTCGTCGGCACACATGAGGTAAGGCAGGTCCTGTTGGGTTTCCCGATGCAATTGGATGGCCGCGAGGGGCCGGCAATCCAGGCGATGCGAGAGTTCCAGACCCGATTGGAACAGGGCGTGAATGTTCCCGTGATTCTGTGGGATGAGCGGTTGACCACGAAGGCAGCGGAAGATTTCTTGATCGCGGCCGATGTCAGCCGGAAAAAGCGCAAGGGTGTGGTGGATCGCATCGCTGCTTCGATCCTGCTCCAGAGTTATCTGGCGAGCCTCGAGCCGGCGGTGAAGAGGGAACCGGAATCATGGGCGGATCAGGATGCAGAGGGAGAAACGGTAGAGCCACCTCATGAAACTACGGATCATTCTCGGGTGTCTGCTGGTCTTGACCGTCGCAATCGGCGTCGCCGCCTATCAGACAATTCGCTGGGCTGAAGGTCCGGTCATCCCCGCGGAGGAACACCCGCCTTCGAAAGTCGTCATCATCCCGGATGGCTCATCGTTTCAGCATGTCGCGGAGCTGCTTGAGCGTGAACGATTGATCAAGAGCAGTATGGCCTTTGTCCTCTTTGGAAAATCCCAATCGGCCGACAGAAAAGTTCATGCGGGAGAGTACGAGCTGAATCCCGGCATGACGCCGGCAGAAATCCTCTCGAAGTTGTTGAGCGGCCAAGTCGTGCTCCATCCGGTCATGATTCCCGAAGGGCTCACCATCATCCAAGTTGCCGATGTTGCCTCGCAACAGGGCCTCACGGATCGTGAGGAGTTTATCCGCCTTGCGAGGGACAGGGAATTTATCCGATCCTTGGGAATCAAAGCCGAGACGCTGGAGGGGTATCTCTATCCCGACACGTATAAGTTCCCTCGCCCCATCAAAGCGCGGGAACTGTTGGTGGCTATGGTCGAGCAGCTCAAACAGGTGGTCGGACCGGACCTCCTTGCACGGATGGAGGCACTCAAGATGACGATGCACGAGGTCTTGACCCTTGCCTCCGTCATCGAAAAGGAAACAGGGGCCGGCAGTGAGCGACCTGAAATTTCTGCGGTGTTCCACAACCGGCTGAAGAAGCATATTCCATTACAGAGTGATCCGACCGTCATTTATGGTTTGCCGTCCTTCGACGGAAATTTGCGCAAGAAAGATCTGTCGAGCCCCAGTCCCTACAATACTTATCGGGTGCAGGGATTACCGCCCGGACCGATTGCCAACCCGGGCATTCAGGCGATTCGCGCAACACTCTATCCGTCTGATTCCAGTTCTCTGTATTTTGTTTCCCGGAACGATGGAACCCATCAATTCTCCGCGACACTGATCGAACATAACAAAGCGGTTGAAAGATATCAGAAACGGCCCTTTCGTCGTAGCCCCCATTCTCAGACGTCAATTGCCCCCGGGGAGAGGGGCCTTGTCCGCACAGCAGGAGTTTCTTGAATGATGCCCGAATGGAACCTGCCGGCTCTCATAGACCATACGGTGCTTCGCGCGGATGCCACAAGGGCCGATGTCCTGCGGCTGTGCCAGGAAGCGAAGGAGCATCGGTTCACTGTGATTTTCGTCCCGCCTTGCTATGTCGAGGATGCCGTAAGTGCTGTCGAAGGCACGGCAATTCGGGTCGGCATCCCTATCGGGTTTCCTCTCGGTGGTCACACGACGAAGACCAAAGTCGCCGAAGCCGTTGACGCGGTGCGACGCGGCGCACAAATACTGGATATGGTCATGAATGTGAGTCGACTGAAGTCGGGAGATTCTGAATATGTGCGCAAAGATATTGCCGAAGTCGTGCAGGCGACCTCGGGCGTCGAACACAAGGTCATACTCGAAACCTGTTATCTGACCGATCAAGAGAAATGTACCGCCTGCGAGTTGGTTGTGGAGGCAGGAGCCAACTATGTGAAGACGTCGACCGGGTTCGGCGCTGCCGGCGCAACGGTAGAAGATGTGAGATTGATGAAAGAGACTGTGGCCGGCCGGGTGAAGGTGAAGGCCTCGGGTGGCATCAGAGACTGGAAAACCACGCTGGCCATGCTGGAGGCCGGTGCGGATCGGATCGGTACCAGTGCAAGCCTGGCAATTGTGGGAGAGTGGGCCCACAGGCTGAAGGCTGAAGGCTGAAGCTCAAATTTCTCATTCAAAACTCTGCACTCAGAACTTCATTGCCCGTCTCGCTTCTGCTATAGTGCCCTCATGGTCACACGCGTTATGGTGCTGGTGATTGATGGACTGGGTGTCGGAGCTCTGCCCGATGCGGCAGAGTATGGTCATGCCAACCCCCATACCTTGTCCCATTTGGCCGATGCCGTTGGGGGGCTCACCCTCCCCACACTGGAAGGGCTTGGACTTGGACATATCACAGGAATCAGAGGTGTGCGGACGATGTCGCAGCCGGAAGCATGTTTCGGGCGACTGGGATTCCTCTCGAAAGGGGTAGATTCCATGGCGGCCTATTGGGAGATGGCAGGCCATATCACAACCGAGGCGGTGCCGCAGTATCCCAACGGATTTCCTTCCGATGTGGTCGCGGTCCTCGAACAGGTCTTTGGCCGCAAGGTTATCGGCAATCGCTGCGCCTCAGATCTAGCCATGGTGCACGAGTGCGAAGCGGAACACCTTTCGTCCGGGGCGTTGATTATCTGGACGGATGGACGAAGAACCTGCCATGTGGCGGCGCATGAGAAGGCGATGCGCAGGGACGATTTGTTTCAACGCTGTCGGGATGCAAGAAAATTACTCAAGAATCCCTGGGGTATTTGGCGTGTTTCAGCCCATCCCCTCGTGGGCGATGCTGGCGCACTGAAGTTCGGTCCCCAACCTCGCGAGTTTGTGGTGGAACCTCCCGTTCCGACTATGTTCGACGTACTGAATCGTGCGAGCCAAATTTTGGTTGGAGTAGGGAGAGTCAGCGATCTCTTCAGCGGTCGTGGCCTCACCTCTTCTCTCCCCGTTGGACCGTGGGGGGCGTTATTGACCGAGGTCACGAAGATGCTGAAAAAGGTTCCACGAGGATTGATCGTTGCAGGGCTTGATGTCTTGGAATCGGATACTGCACAATCGGCTACGGCCCTCCATGATTTTGATCGACGGCTCCCCGGATTGCTGGAGCAGCTTCGCCCAGGCGACCTGCTTGTCCTGACGGGTAATCATGGACGAGATATCACACAAGAGGGTCAGGTTCCGACGCGGGAATATGTTCCTCTCTTGGTCACCGGGCCGAAGTTGGCACAGGGGGTTCATCTTGGCATCAGGACCTCGGCCGCTGATCTGGGACATACGATTGTCGAGGCTCTGCTAGGGGAGCAACTTCCTGTCGGGGAGAGTTTTCTCGATGCGCTCCGGGCGGGGTAGTGCATAAGACGTAAAACGTGATTCGTGAATCGTAAGGGGTGGAGGGAGCAAGCAGGGCCGGGGATGTCGTACGAACGTAGACTGAAGGAACTGCATATAGAGTTGCCTCTCCCGCCGAAACCTCTGGCGACGTATGTTCCGGCTGTCCGGGCCGGAGATCTCTTGTTCTTGTCCGGCGTTCTTCCCATGCGAGAGGGGCAGTTGGCCTTTTCCGGTAAGCTGGGACGTGATCTGACGGTCGAGCAGGGGGTGGAATCGGCCAGGCTCGCGCTCCTCAATGCGCTGGCCATTGCGAAGCAGGAACTCGGGACAGTGGATCGGATTACACGGATTGTGAAGGTCGTCGGGCATGTAGCCTCGGCGGAAGGTTTTGTGCAGCAACCTCAAGTTCTCAACGGGGCCTCGGATCTCCTGGTCGAGATATTTGGGGAGGCTGGTCGTCATGTACGGGTAGCTGTAGGGGCGGCTGAATTGCCTCGCGGGGCTCCCGTCGAAATAGAACTGATTCTCTCTGTCTCATGACGGGCTCCTTTACAAACCAAAGAAACCAAACAAACCAAAGAGACCAGATGAACCAATTGATAAAGGTATTCGGAGCCGGCGTGGCTACGATGACGTTGTGGGTAGGTCTGAGCGTTGGTCTCTGTGTGGCTGCTCAATCCGCGCCCGAACTACATCCGGCAACGGCGGTTCCAGGCTCCACCGTAGCGATTGGCGGCAAGGGGTTCGGTACGTTTCGATCCGTGCAAGTCAATCGAGTGACGGTCGGTGGGATCCCAGCCTTGATTCAGCGGTGGGAGTCCGATCTGATCGAGGTCAAGGTTCCCTTTCATGCTCAATCCGGTCCCGTCGAAGTCTTCGCTGGAAAGAAGAGGATGGCAGCTGGAAAACTAATAATATTGCAGCCCGTGATTACCGCGGTGACACCGGAAGAAATCGAACCAGGACATACCGTGCAGATTACCGGCGTACATTTCGGTGCGACGGCAGGCCCCCGCGACCCTAATACGATGTTCGGCGTGAACGATGTGAAGATCGGCGACGTGGTCGTCAGGCCCCGTCGCTGGAAAGATGACCTGATCGAAGTCGAGGTCCCCACGAATGCTGCGTCTGGTGACGTGGTCGTGCGATTGGCCTCGTCCGACCCTTTGCCCGACGGGTCCTGTTGTGCGCCGGTCCAGCATACGGTCAGCAACGCAGTCCCTCTGAAGCTGATCCCCAGCATTAGGGTCGATCCCGTGAGCGGGCCGGTCGGGACGAAGGTCGTGTTTTTCGGTCAAGGTTTTGGCGCTGCAAAGGGTTCCGGGGACAAAGTCACGTTCGGCGGGCACCTTGCTACTATCGCTCAGTGGTCCGATCATACGATCGTCGTGCATCTCCCGATGGATGCCGAAACCGGACCTATCGGGCTGACCGTGCAGGGCCGTGAGCGAACAGTCGGAACTTTTACCGTTCACACACCAAGAGTGACCGGCGTGACGCCTTCGACCGCTCCAATCGGCACTCTGCTCAGGATCAGCGGAGAACATTTCGGATTCTATTCGGAAAGTGGATCGACCCCTTTCGCCTTCATGGATTTCAACACGGGAGAGAACCGAGTCGATATCGGCGGAGTCCGTGCCGTCATCTATCGCTGGCAGGACGATCGCATCGATGTGTGGGTGCCGTTCAGTGCGAAGAGTGGGCCGGTTGTGGTGTATCGAGGGGCGGCGACGCCTCACCCCGACGGTTCCTGTTGCGCGACGAAGGATACGCTAAAGACCGAGGCTGGCGTCTTCACCCTCGTGACGCCGAAGATCGATTCCTATAGTCCCCACTCAGGGGGGCTCGATGAGCTGATCACGATTAAGGGGTCTGGGTTCGGCTCGTTTTTGAAAACAGCCGAGCACGCGGATTTGCGCCTCAACCAAGGGGCCTATAAGCGGCGAGAGAATCTAGAGCTGGATGAAAACGTTTCGCGCACAGAAGTGCTGTTTAGCAATGTCGCGGCACAGGTGGTGTCTTGGACCGATACGGAAATTGTCGTACGAGTGCCCCATCGTAATCTCTACGGTGTAGGGAAGCGGCATGAATTCTTCCCTGACCTTGCAACTGGCCCGTTGATCGTGCGGCGGGGTTCCTGGGATGTGCAACCTGACGATACTTGTTGTACCCCGAAGAAATGGCTGACCCTGGAAGCAGGTACCTTCACGATTGTCGCCAAAGGCATGCCGGATTCTAGCTACTTCAATAAAAACCGCTCTGATGCAGACACGAGCCAGTGAGAAGCGGGGAGGGCAGCCTGGTCGTCCTCCTGCTCGCGGAACGCGCACGCTCGGAAGGTGCTCGTTCGATGCGCGCACTCGAGGATCGACTAGGCCGCCCCTGAGTGAAACATGGGATGGAGAAACGCGCGCAGTGGGAGATCAATCAGGACCCATTCTGATGGTACAGAAAGGGATGCAAGAAAGCCTCGCCGGGGCTAATGGTACGTCTCGGCTTGTCCACCGATTTTTTTTGCAGCTTGCTAGATCATGGTCGATCCTCACTCCGTCACGTGGCGGATGCCACGTGATTATGGTGCTGATGATCCTGTTGTGCGCTTCGCCCGCGTGGGCTGCTGATTCTCCTCTGACGGTCACCCCTCAAGTAAGCCATACGGAAGCCCTCTTGATGGGGCTCTATTTTCATACTCCTCGGCTCGGCTGGGTTGTCGGATCCGGCGGTACAATTCTGAAGACGGTCGATGGGGGAAAGAATTGGAAGAAGGTCGGCAGCGGTACCACAGAGAGCCTCATGAGCGTCTTTTTTTACGACGAGCAACATGGCTGGGCCGTCGGAGCCAATGGAACGATCCGCCGAAGCCAAGACGGTGGCAATACCTGGCATGCGCAACTTATCGATACCCAGGTACCGCTCTACGGCCTCTCGTTCGTGTCGCATAGCGAGGGGTGGGTGATTGGTGGGAACGGAACCATTCTTCATACGAAAGATGGCGGGGCCCATTGGATTGATCAATCGAGTAAGACCAGTGCAGCGCTCTATGGCATACAATTTCTCACCGCACAGCACGGGACAGTGGTTGGGGCAGTGGGAACCGTCCTGGTGACGAACGATGGAGGGATGACCTGGACTCCACAAGAGACACAGGGCGCTGTCACTCTCTTCGATGTGTATTTTTCTGATCCGTCGATCGGGTGGACTGTCGGGAACGCGGGCGCGATTTTCCACACAACAGATGGTGGGCGTCAATGGACCGATCGCACATTGCCCTGCGTTCGTAACTGCACGAAGCTGACCGATCTCTTGCGAGTGCGCTTTACCGATCCTCAAACCGGATGGATCGCGGGGGAGCGGGGCATGGTCTATCGAACCACCGATGGCGGTTTTACCTGGACAGAGCAGGGTGCAATCGCCAAGGTCTCGCTGTTTGGCCTCTCGTTCCCTGACGGAACACAGGGCTGGGCTAGCGGAGAAAAAGGCACGATCGTTCATCTGGCCGTTGGCCGCTGACGGCTAGTAGGATACTGAAACGGCCTTTTTGAGCATCCTGTAGTTTTCTAGTTGTTCCCTTGCTCATCGAGTCTTGATTGGAGAATGCTGAGGGCTGCGATTGTTGCAGTCTCGGCCCGCAAGATTCGTGGCCCGAGGCTAAGCGGGAGGAAGCCCTGCTCTTGTGCCAGGCCCTGTTCGCTTGCTGACCATCCCCCCTCCGGCCCAATTAACAAGACAATCGGATGTTGGCGGTCCTGTGGCAAGGATATGGTGGCGAGTGAGAGGTTGCTGGAGCGTTCCGTCAGGATGCCTTTTAAAGGTACTGCGGCGTAGCGCCGGCAGATCTCTGCGAGGCCAATTGGGTCTTCAATAGTGGGGATATTCCAACGTTCGGATTGCTGCGCTGCGTCACGCGCGATGCGATGCCATCTGGTCCGTTGATGATCGAGGCGTTGGAGGTTGGGCTTGATGACGCTGTGCAGGCTGTATAGGGGTGCAATGGTCGCGACGCCAAGTTCTGTGGCTTTCTGAATGACCCAGTCCATCTTGTCGCCTTTGATCAAGGCCTGTCCGAGTACAATGGGCGAGGTCCTTCCTGTCGGCTCGATCTGCCGAGCAAGGATTCGGCTGTCTATGGCATGCGCGCTGACATAGGTCACTTCCACCTGAAAGCGGGTTCCACATGCATCGTTCAGAGTGAGAGAATCTCCTGCGTGTAGGCGGAGGCTATCGCGAAGATGATGGAGGAGATCACCGGTTATGCGGATCGTGGGGGGAGTGATCGCGTCAGGACCAACGAAGAATATGGACATAATGCAGATGTCTGGCTACAGCAAACGATCTGCAAGTATCTGCAGATTTACCTGGACAAAGGGGCCTGACGCTATTCGAAAAAGGTCTTCATCTTGTCGAAGAAACCATCGCCGTCTTCTTCGACCGTCATGCCGCTCTCTTTGCCGAATTCCTTGAGCAATTCCTTCTGATGAGCGGTCAGTTTGGTGGGAATTTGAACCTTCACGACAAATAATTGGTCGCCGGTACTCTGGCCTTTAATGCTGGGGATGCCCAGCCCCTTGATGCGCAGGGTCTTATCCTGCTGTGTGCCTGCTGGAATTTTCAGGACCGTATTGCCTTTGAGTGTGGGGACCTCAATTTTCCCACCGAGTATGGCGGTGACAATATGTATCGGCACATCGCAGAGGATATCCTGACCTTGCCGTCTGAAGGTCTGGTGCGGTTTGACCGTAATCGCCACGTAGAGATCGCCTTGCGGGCCGCCATTCACTCCATGTTCCCCTTCGTTCGAAAGGCGCAGGCGCATGCCTGATTCGATACCGGCCGGAATGTGTACGGCGATGGTCCGTTCTCGATAAATGCGTTGACGGCCCTGGCAAGCCGGACAGGGCTCTGTGACGATTCGTCCCTCCCCCTCGCATTGGCCGCAAGGTCTGGTGATACTGAAAAACCCCTGCTGGAAGCGCATCTGTCCAGCCCCTTTGCAGCTGGGGCACGTCTTGACGGATGCCGCGCTCTTCGCGCCGGTCCCTTTGCAGTCGTCGCACATTTCCCATCGCGGGATTTTGAGTTTGGCCTCTTTCCCGTATACGGCTTCTTCGAAGGTCAAGTCCAGGTTGTACTGGAGGTCGTTGCCGCGCTCTGCCCGAGTACCCCCTCGCTGCCCGCCGAAAAAATCCTCGAAGATATCGTTGAAGGCGTCGCCGAATCCGCTTCCACCAAATCCGAACCCGTCTGCAGTACCACCCTGTTGGGTTCCGGCATGGCCGAACATGTCGTAGCGCTTGCGCTTCTGCTGATCGCTCAGCGTCTCGTAGGCTTCGTTGACTTCTTTGAATTTTTCTTCTGACGATTTTTTTTGCGCTTCTTCCGTCTGAAGGTCGGGATGGTGCCGGCGGGCCATATTCCGATAGGCCTTTTTGATCTCGTCGTCGGACGCGGTCCGGTTCACCCCTAAAGTTTCGTAAAAGTCACGTTTGGACACGGGTGGCATCTCTTGAGATGAAAGTGCAGCAAGACCGAGCTTCGTGAGTCAACGAAGCTCGGTCTTGCTGACGGTATTCTAACTTATTTCTTATCCTTGTCCACTTCTTCGAATTCCGCGTCGACGACTTTGTCATCTGTCTTGGTCTCACCGGCGCCACTTGCCGTTCCGGCGCTTCCACCTGCCGCAGCTGTCGCCGAAGCGTTTTTATACATTTGCTCAGCCAGCTTGTGGGATGCGGTCGTCAAGGTATTGGTGGCAGACTCGATCGCATCAGGGTCCGTTCCCTCAAGTGCTTTCTTCAGCGCGACCACTGCTTCTTCGATCTTGGTCTTGTCTTCCGAGGAGATTTTGTCGCCGTGCTCGCTCAGGTTCTTTTCCGTCTGGTAGATCAGACTGTCGGCCTGATTCTTGGCTTCTGCGGCTCTCCGTCGCTTCTTATCCTCTTCTGTGTGGGCTTGCGCGTCCTTTACCAACTTTTCGACTTCATCCTTGCTCAAGCCGCTGGATGCGGTGATCTTGATGGACTGTTCTTTTTGGGTCGCCAGGTCTTTGGCTGAGACATGGACAATGCCGTTGGCATCGATATCGAACGTCACTTCGACTTGCGGCATTCCCCGTGGGGCGGGAGGAATGCCGACCAAGTCGAATTGTCCGAGCAGCTTGTTGTCGTTCGCCATCTCGCGTTCGCCTTGGAAGACGCGAATGGTCACGGCCGTTTGATTGTCGGCAGCCGTCGAGAAGACCTGACTCTTTTTCGTCGGAACGGTGGTATTCCGGTCGATCAACTTGGTAAAGACACCGCCGAGTGTCTCGATCCCCAGCGAGAGGGGTGTGACGTCGAGGAGGAGCACGTCCTTCACTTCGCCCTTGAGTACGCCGCCCTGAATGGCGGCGCCGACGGCAACTACTTCGTCGGGATTGACACCACGGTGGGGTTCTTTTCCGAAGAACTCCTTGACCGCCTGAATGACTCGTGGCATGCGTGTCATGCCGCCTACAAGAACCACTTCCTTGATGTCGCTTGTGGATACGCCGGCGTCGGAGAGGGCCTTCTTGCAGGGTTCGATCGAGCGTTTGATCAGGTCGTCAACCAGCTGTTCAAGTTTCGCGCGGGTCAGTTTCATCACCAGGTGTTTCGGTCCATTGGCATCCGCGGTGACGAAGGGGAGATTGATCTCCGTTTCCTGTGACGAGGAGAGTTCGATCTTGGCCCGTTCCGCCGCTTCTTTCAAACGCTGGAGGGCCATACGGTCTTTCCGAAGATCGATGCCTTGATCTTTCTTGAATTCATCGACCAGCCAATCCATGACGCGCTGGTCGAAGTCGTCACCGCCGAGGTAGGTATCGCCGTTGGTCGACTTGACTTCGAAGACGCCATCGCCGATCTCGAGAACGGAGACATCGAAGGTGCCGCCACCCAGGTCATAGACGACGATCCGTTCGTCCTTCTTTTTATCCAGACCGTAGGCGAGGGATGCCGCTGTCGGTTCATTGATAATCCGGAGGACATTCAAGCCGGCGATCTGGCCTGCATCTTTGGTGGCCTGGCGCTGGCTGTCGTCGAAGTAAGCCGGGACGGTGATGACCGCTTCAGTGACTTTTTCACCCAGATAGTCCTCCGCGGTCTGGCGCATCTTCTGAAGAATCATGGCAGAGACTTCCGGGGGGCTGTACCGTTTGCCGCGCAATTCGACATAGGCGTCGCCATTGTCTCCCTCGGTCACCTTATATGGCAGCCGCTTGACCGCGTCTGTCACTTGCTGGCTGCGGAATTTGCGGCCCATCAGGCGCTTCACCGAGAAAATCGTGTTCTCCGGATTCGTGATCGCCTGGCGCTTCGCAATCTGTCCGACGAGGCGCTCGCCTTTTTCTGTGATCGCGACGACGGACGGTGTCGTGCGGGCTCCCTCCGCATTCGCGATAACCACCGGCTCACCGCCGCTCATAATGGAAACGCAGGAATTCGTGGTTCCAAGGTCGATGCCGATCACTTTGCCCATGTGGCTACTCCTCTCTATACTAGGTCTGTCGTTGATATTGTTACGATGAACCGATCGCCTTGTCTGACTCTGATGCGCTGCCACCTGGCCCGGCTGAAACGCTTACCATGGACGGCCGTAAGATGCGGTCATGCAGGAGGTATCCTCGCTGCAACTCGTCCACAACATGCCGCTCCGGAACATGTTCTGACGCGACAGACGCAACGGCTTGATGTTTTGCGGGATCGAATAGCTGGCCGGCCGTCTCGACCGGTATGACATGAAATCTCGTCAAGGCTCCTGTTAATTGCTTGAGGGTGAGGTCCACACCCTGAATCAGCACCTCGCTGGTTCCACCGTTTCTGGAGGCCTTGATAGCCCGCTCTAGATTGTCGACGACCGGCAAGAGCTCTTTGATCAATTGCTCATTGCCAAACCGAATGAGATCGCGTTGGTCCCGCTGATTCAACCGTTTATAATTATCGAACTCTGCGGCAAGTCGGAGATATTTGTCGTTCCAACCTTTCACCTCCTCAGCCTTTGCCGTGAGTGCCTGCTGAAGCTCATCGACCAGATTTGTATCCTGAATCGCGGGGCTATCACCGGGCGATTGATTGTCCAAGCTCTCGATTGTATTCACATTCTTCGCTTCTTCGGCCATACAAGACTCCTCTGTTTGTGGCAAGATAGCCATAGGGCATACAAAGTCAACCGGGCCAGAAAAATTAATTACTTGCGCGACGAAATCGTGTTGGAAGCCAGGTGAAGCCTTCGTGAATGATGCGGATTAGACCTGCATGGTGGGAGGGAGGCTACCCTGAGCTCGTCGATAGAGAAGTTCAAGCCCTTCTAATGTCAGGAATGGTTCAACCTTTTGAATGGAAGAGGCTTCGGCTGCCAGGATGGAACTGAGCCCCCCGGTGCCGATCACATAGGTAGTGCGTCCGAGTTCCTGCTCCATCCGCCGCACAACAGTGTCGACCAGTCCTGCATAACCAAATAACAGACCTGCTTGAATGCTGCCGGCTGTATCAGTCCCGATCACGGTTTTCGGACGGATCAATTCCACCTTGGCTAATTTGGCGGCCCTTGTGAACAGGGCTTCTGCCGAGATCCCAAGACCAGGGGCGATGACGCCTCCGAGATAGTGGCCTTCGGCCGTGATGGCGCAGAAGGTCGTGGCGGTGCCAAAATCGACGACGATGAGATCGCGGCGATACTTATGGTATGCAGCTGCGGCATTGACCAACCGGTCGCTGCCGATTTCCTTTGGGTTAGGGTAACGGAGCGTCAGTCCCGTGTCAGTATCCGAAGTGACGACCAAAGGACGCTGATGAAAATATTGTTCGAGCATGTCTTCGAAGGTTCCGGTCAGCGCGGGGACGACGCTGGAGACGATGGCGCCGGAGAGACGGTGAGGGAGTTCTGCATCCTTGAGAAGGCTAGCAAACAGAATGCCATACTCGTCCGAAGTTTTTTTCACATCTGTGGCCAGTCGCCAGTGGGCCGCCAGGGAACGGTCGTTGTAGACGCCCCAGACAATGTTGGTGTTGCCGATGTCCACGACGAGGAGCATGGAATCTATTGTACGTTTCAAGTGGGTGGTTTAGCCAGTAGGCGTTCTGGTCTCTGGTTCATTTGGTTATTTGGTTTGTTTCGTTTATCCGATGCGTGTGCCCATGTTCAACCAAATAA
>Ga0070685_10000136_pt1 | contig 47468 bp, 42 predicted proteins | sample KBSS13LmetaG_FD_65651 | JGI IMG/M metagenome (GOLD analysis project Ga0070685, IMG submission 65651) | Switchgrass rhizosphere microbial communities from Kellogg Biological Station, Michigan, USA - KBS S1-3L metaG | ecosystem: Host-associated > Plants > Roots > Rhizosphere ...
GAAAAGAGCAAGGCCGAGTATGAAGCCTTGAACGCAGCGAATGCAGCGACTCAGCGTGGGATTGTTGAGAAGGGTTACAACGAACTTCCTTCTTACGACAAAGCCGGGAACGCAATAGCTGAACGGCAAATGCAGGAAGTTCTAAAGAACGTGTCTCGGTATAAATTAGGAACCGGAACACCTACGAGTCTTGGTGGGGATGAATCAAGAATCTTAGCCCAAGGCGCGGCTGACGTAATGCTGCCTTTGAAACAATCCCAGATTGCCAGACGCTACGATCTGTTCGGGAACGAAGCGAATGTCGAGCGCGGGCTGTACGGGAATGAACAGAATCGAGTAGCGACTTTCAATCCGTATGTCGCAGCTCAGGAGTTTGCCGCTCAACAAGGAACCGCTCAGCAACAGTTCCAATCAGGACAAGCGACAGCCCAAACGATTCAGGCTTTACGCGAGAGAGTGGCGGGGTTGACGTATCAACAAGCCCTACAGTTCTTCAATTTAATTGGGGTGCCGGAACAGATTCGCGCACAGGTTTTGGGTGAACAAATCAACAATCTTGGTAAGCTGGCTCAGTTAGAGGACCAGAGCAGATACAGATCGCTTCAGGACAAGCTCGGTGCAAACTTGTCTCAACCGCAATATTTTGGATTTTCTGCGCCTGGATTCCCCGCGCCACCGAGGTATAACAATTCACCTCCCTATGTTCCACCAATTGCGCCACCCTCAACCGCGACTTTGGCAAATCCGCGTCGAGGCAATGAACCAATCGTGATAGCGCCAAACTATGGTTACACTGGTGAACGCGGATACGTCCCAAGTCAATACAATCGGAATCTTGGCGGATTGGATCTGGGACCGGACAATCAGTTTTATCGGACGCAAATTAATCCCGCGACCGGAATGCCCATTTCCGTGCCGGTGACAGGGACGAATATTAACCTGCCAAACAATTATGACTGGGGGCGTTCAGCGGCTGATCAAGAAGCCTACGCAGCGGCTCAGCAATTCGAATAAAATATGATCCCATCATTCATGCCGGTAATTGGATCGAGCTTTGACGCAATTGCGGGACAACAAGCGGGTTGGCAAAATTTCAATCGAGGTGTAGAGGAGAATAACATTGCTCGTGCCGCCCAAGCCCAACAACAGCAGAATCAATGGCTGGCACAATTGGCCGCGCTACAACGGCAGGACGAAGAAGTGGCAATGAAAAATCGGGCATATTACGACGCGCTGGATTATAGGCTTGGCGAGGACCGGGAACGAAGCCGTAGGTTTGATATTGACACCAAGCTGAGTGAGCAAAAATTGGCCGATGACAAGAACAGGTACAAATGGCATGAGGATATTCGCAATGCTGACACCAAACAGCAAATGACGGCTATTGAGAATTCGGCCAAGTTCCTAGCCAAAGACGCAAGAGATTATGCTGAACAATTCAAGGACGCCACAGGAGAGCTTCGGGATGCGACTCAAACACTTGATAAATCAGCGAGCAGCATCAAGCCGAGTTCGAGAATTACTTTCACGAAAGCCCGTCAATTTGCGCCGGTTGATATATTGAAAGACGATGTGTTGGCGAGACAGGAAGCAAACGAGGCAAATATAAGACTCGCTTCTGACAAAGCCCGATACGATCAAGCTGTGCAGAATTATCAATTGCACCTGTCAAACTGGAACGACTTGAAAAAGCGGGCCTCCCTGGAGCAACTGCAAGTCGGTGATGATGGAACCGTTTATTCGAAATTCCATGACAAAACCTTTGGAAGCCCCCTTAAAGCTCCAGTGACCGAAAGCAAGCCCGTGGATGAAACGCCCGCAGAGATCCCGTCATGGCTGAAACCGATTGATACGGGTTTTATGAGTGGCGCTATCGGAGCGCCGACAATCCCGGGCGTGTTTGCTGGTGCCACAACCACTACCGGAACTTTCGCTCCACCGGATTCCCCCAACCCCGCGACACGTCCGCGCCGGTATAACCCCGCTACGGGTCGAATTGAATAAATGCCACAGCAAATTGAGGTTCCTGAGATCGGTCTGGTTGAATTCCCTGATGAGTTTAGCGACGACCAGATCGTGCAGGCGATCAAGCGTGACGCTCTTGAACGGGAACGCAGCCAGATCCGCGATACCTCTACCGCACAGGAATTCTTTGGCCCATTGGCTCGCAGTCAAGGTCCACTTCCTTTAACCCTTGGCATCCCCGCTCTGTTCTCTCCCCGACCAGAGGAAGAAACTCAGGCTCAAAAAGACGAAGCGATACGAGCAGGTGAGGCGTTCAACACTCCTGAAGGGAAACAACGGTTAAAAGAGATTCAGGACAAATATCGTGTAGCGAATTTAATCGCCACCCCTGAAGCCAGAGCAAGACTCGCCCGTGATGAACAAGCGGAAATGGCTTCTATCGGTGTTCAAACCGTGGGATTGGATGAACCTGTTAATCTTCCGAAATTAACCGAGGAAGAAGGCAAAACCCTGTTTGGTGAAGGTCGATTAGGATCGGCTGCTGCTTCAGCTCAACGAGCGATAGTCGGGGCCGGGGAAGGATTTGTCAGCCCTGAAGGTGCCGGAATGTTCCTGCCGGGAGCGGTGGGGAAGGCTTTTGGACAAGCGTTCATGGCGCAAATGGTTAAGAGCATCCCTGAAAAGGTAGCTGAAGCTGCCGGGGCGTACTCAGCGGGAGACGTTAAAACCGGGGACACAGCTTTAATTGACGCGGCGGTGACTTCAGGAATGATTGCGGTGCCACATTTTCTGTCGAGGGGTGAGCGCCCACCAACACTTGAAGACGCTTTTGGTAAAGAGAACGCAAACGCGATTCGGGACGCGGTGAAACAAGGTCAATCATTCAGGCGCGAACCGACCACAGCGGGGATTGAGACAGAAACCCCCTCGGTATTTTTCCCAAGGGTTAGACAGACTCAGCCTTACGTCCCGCCAGAACCGGGGCCGATGACTCCCATTCCACCAATTAGACCTTCCCAGGGAAGGATAAGAATACCAGCACCAGAAAGGACAGAACCAAATGCCATTCCAATCAGAAGCCCAACGTCGCTACCTTTGGAAAACACATCCAAAACTAGCCAAGAAGTGGACCAGAAAATACAGGACACCGAAAAATCTACCCTATCACAAGCGGACGAAAACAAGAATCAGAATTCCGCGTTAACGCCTGGGCGAAGCGGGTCCGATTATCTTGGCCTCGGGTCCGGTTTGGTGGAGGATGCTGTGCTTCCCCCAATCAATAATCTGAAGATTCTCGATACGGTTGTCTCCTCGTTGCCCGTTGCGATGGTGAACAATCTCGGTGGGAAGGAGCGGGCGCTTAATATGCTGTTCCATTATCCATCGGTGCTCGGAAACCGACTTGCCGTTGATTTTCCGTCTGACATAGCGCCCCTTTCCAACAGCCTTAAAAGCGCAATTGCATTTTTGAGAACAAAACTTCCTACTTCCGACTTGGCTAGGGGAGACTTGGAAATGCTTACCGCACTGACCGCACTCGATAATAGTTTGGTTGAAGTTGGACGGGGATCGCCCGGTGACAGCCAGCAATTGGGCAGCCTTAATCTGGGGCAATCCGAGAAATTGGCATCGCTGGGAACAAAATCTAGCAGTGTGGATTCGGTAGGCCCTAAAGTGGAAGGTAGCGCCACAAAACTCGCAAGCCCTAGTCATCTAGACAAGGTGCATGTAGGCGATAGGAATAGCAAGGATTTACCAGTAGAATCTAAGGCACTAGAAAAGGTAGAGTTCAAACAGGGCGAACCTGTCAGGTCTGGAAAAATTGAAGGTGAATTAGCAATTTATGATGACGGTAGGGTTGCCATTCGAAACAAGTCGGGAGAATTCCCAGTCACAGCCGAGTCCATTGAAAGGTTGGAACCTTCCCCCGCCCCAGTACAACCCCCTGAAGTATTACGGGCTGGTGGATCTGGCAATGAAGGTGAAGCCAAAGCGCAGGAAGCGAAAGCGCCCAAGTTCAAACTCACATTCGAACAATTCCTAGAGGCACCCAGAGAAGGAGAGTTGTTGGACGCACTAAGAACCCTTCCCAAATCTGAACCAACCCCAGAGCAGAAAGCGGCCAAGGCCAAATATGACGCAGCGTCGGAAGCCGTGGACAAAGCTGGCCTGTCATGGATTTATGATCGCGCAGATCCAGCTAAGGCAAAAATGGTCGATGCGGGGCTGAGAAGGTTGCCCAAGTCCAAGAAGAAAATCATTGATGCTTATGAGTCAGCCCTAAACGAACAGACCAAGGCATATTCCGGCGAGCGTGAAACGCGACAAAAACAGCTTTATGACAAGGCGGTCGAGGCTGGAATTATCGAGAACCCAAAAGCTGTTGTTTCCGAACCAGAAATCAAACCGCCGCCGCCAAAAAACCCTGCAACAGTTGAGCCAGCAGACGTTCTCAGCCGCGAAAAGGTTGTCAAAATCTCACCCCCCGAAGGCTCAACGCAGATCCGTGTCACCGATACCAAAGGCCGTGTCTCCGTACAGCCTCTAACCGAGTTAAAGAAAGGCAATCCCTTCCAAGGGGTGGACATAGCCAAGATCGAAGCAGGCACAATCGAACGCGGGGGCAAGTTCAAACCCATGGCGGGAGAGGTTAAGGTTGAGGCAAAATCCGAAAAAGAAAATGCGACCAAGAAATCAACTGAGTCCGAGGTTAGTTCAAATGTCGAAGGAAATCAGCCGGGAATGGGCGGCTCTACACCGGAAACAGGTGAGCAAGGACGTATCCGACAGGATTTACAAAGCAGCGGAGCAGTTCTATGGACAGACGGTGGTGAAATCCAAAGAATATTTGATAATTCCAACCAACTCACTCGCCCTAGGACAAAGAGGCTTATCACCGGGACAGAGGTGCCAATACGTTCTGCTCAAGCGAAAGCGGATCGTGAGGTTTTTAATAAAACGCGGGTCTTCCTTGCGCGAAACGACCAAGGCAATGTATTGGGGCGAGCCTCCGACATTCTTGCCCACCGGCTCCTTTTCGCTTCAGGTAAAGAAAGCCCCTCATTACTTTCCGGGGAAAGGCTACCGAACCAAGTTCGTGAATCGGCTGATGTGCTACACGCACTCTTTGTAAAACTCAAAGGGTTGCGGGTAATGGTGCGTGAGTTCGGCCCAAAAGACGAAGCACTAGCTAGATATGAGACTCCAAAGGGGTTAGGCGATTTCATTTCAATCAACGCCAGAGAGCTGCGAAATTCGAATCTCTCCGATCCGGCAAATTCAGCACTATGGAACGCGGTGTTAGTTGAGGAGCTTTTACATTCCGCAACAGCGAGGGTTACAACCAAGAGCGAGATTGAGGCTGTTTGGCATTCTCTTTCAAAACAGGAACAGGCTCAGATTAGACAGGCGTACGATCCCGAGAATCGCCGTCCCAACATGAATCCGTACGAGTTGGGAATGGAATATACCCGGGTTATCTTACAGGACCGACTCAGCGGGAAAGTCTCCGAGCATCACGGTCCAATAACCAAAGCGTTCAAAGTCGTTCTGGAGCGTATCCTCAATTTCTTGCGTGAAGCTTTTGGTGAAAAACCCGAGAACGACATTGCACGCCAGATCATTGAACGAATCGAATCCGCAATCAAGGGCGAGAAACCAATTGAACGGAGCGTATTCGAACCCGGAGAAGACTCTATAGCGTCAGGGATACGACAGGGGGAGGAAAAGGAACGACTTCGAAACCGTCAGGTCATGGGCATTCGCCAAGGCCCATTACAGGAGGTCGAGAGCATATTCGAACAGCGCAAAGCCATTCAGGACCATTTCTTTAATGGAAGTTCCGAAGTAACCGAAGCCAACACCAAGAACGCTTGGGATATGGCTCAGGAATTAACCGGAGAAGGAGGAGGCAGAAATACTGGAATCATTTCTGCCATCGTCCGCGACGTGACCGGGAAAGAGTCTGTCGGCATGGCCCCAGCCTTGGCCCTGGTCGAACTTCGCAACTACGCCCTGAAGCTGGCCAACCAGGGTGATAGATCGTTAATGAAGTATTTGGTCGAGTCCCGAATTTCGGTCATGGACCCTGGTTCAGTCTTAGACCCTACTCAAGCTGGTCGAACCTTGAGAGCCTTAGCTGAATCCCAATCTCCATTCTGGGAAAACGTAATTCGAGTTACGAGAGAACGCGAGAAAGCGGCGGGCCGTGCTCTGGGTGTGGGTGAGGAATTGTTTCATAAGTTAATGGATACGGTCGAGAACCTGAAACTAAGCGTTGAGGAAGTCGAAGGCCGGATGCCGGAAGATTTAACCGGGAAGGTTAAGAGAAAACCCAAAGAGGAAGCCATTGAGGACGAAATGGAATCCGGCAGACAAGAGGACGCCAATAACGCGGAGAAAACCGCTAGATCGATTCTTCACCAGTACGAACTTAAACAAGGTGCGGAATGGTTGAAACCCGATCATAAAAATATCGTCCGTGAAATCGTCAAAGAATTTCTGACCCCAAAGAAAGGCGAAGAAAAAGCTTTAGCCGAGGAAAGTTTCACCCGCGATCTGACCGACAGATTGGTTGCGGTCGAAGTCAATCCCCGAACAGCCCGTGATTTAGCGCAGACAGTTTGGAATGAAGCGTACACACGTTGGGCTAATCGCAGAGTCAGGGCTATTAACCGCGCCGGGGAATCGGCTGGACCGTTACGAGGGTTAATCGAGGAAATCTTATCAACCCCATATCAAGCACAGCATGACCCAGCTTGGAGACAATCGGTGGCTGAACGTTGGTTCATGTCGAAAGGATTGACTCGTGAACAATCCGTTCCAGCGGCGAAAATGTTCAATCAACAATTCGAATCGGCCTTACAACAAGCCGCCGAACGCGTTGCAAGACGAGTCCTTGAAGGGAAAGCTGAACCTGAATCGATCAATGACGTGGTTAAAGCGATTCGGTTAGGACTGACTGATCCAAGTAAGAATTGGGCGGATACTATTGCTCAAAGAGAGGGGTGGAAGCCGTTAAGTCCTGAACAGCAGACCTTGGTTGCCAAGCTGGAACTAGAGCGGAACAACCCAGCTTTGTCCCCATCCGAAACGGCGAGCATTAACGAGCGTATGATGGCCGTGTTTCGTCACGCCGGGACTCGTCAAGGTCAGGTGATGCAGAGATTAGCCGAGAGTTTCACCAATAGTCTTCTTTCAGGGATACGGACCATGACGATTCAGCTTGAGCCGATCATAATGACGATCCGTGATTATCCCATCGCGGCTTTGACCGACCCAAAGAACGCCCTTAATTTCCTGTCCACGATCTACAAGTCGCACCGGGACAATTTTACTAAAGCACTGAAATACGGCTGGCAACATGACGCCTACGGGTTCCATCTTCAGGAAATAGATCGAAGCCATAACGCGCTTAAAACGTGGTGGGAAGATTTGGAGAAGGAATACAATCAGACCAAGAACCCTGCTAAAAAAGCGTGGGTCAGAGCGCGGCAGATTTACGCCTCTCAACAGTACGTTTCCCGGTTATTGAATAGCATAGACAACGCAATGATGGCCGGGGCGCAACCATGGAAACTGGCTTACTACTCCAGCATCGCTTTTAAAGAAGCCGGGATCAGCACCTCAAGAATCGGGGATCTGGTGGACGCTGTGAATCTCGGACGGCGAGCGGCCTACGAGGAAGCAATCAAAGGAGGAGCTGACCCGGACGCAGCAAGCCAACGTGCTGATTGGGCTATCCGGCAGATTGTTTCGGATTTTGTTAATAACGCAACTGGAAGCGAAACCCTTGGAGCCAAGGTGATCAAATCCGCTGAGAATGACGGCTATTCCATGGTTGGACGCAGAGCGCAAGGGATTAAAGAAATGGACGAAGGATTATTGTCCACTCCAATGAATCACGTCATGGAATGGCTTTCTCATCTTCGAAGTAAAGGCGGCGGGCCGTCCATTTGGTCCACGGCGATCTTTGGGTTTGTTAATATCCCATTCAGAACCGCTCGCTATTGGGCGCAGTTCAGTCCCTATGGATTGCTCCGTTCGGGAATACACGAATATCGGACCAATCGCGGATTAGATACCTTCTGGAAACAATCCTACGGGACAGAGCTTCAGGCCAGGGCGCGGTTAAGAGAAGCAATCGCTGGGACTGTGGTTCTGGGACTTGCCACAGCCTGGGGCGCGGCTAACAGCACGGCGGATGACAAAGCTGGAGAGGAAAATCTTGGACTTTACATCACTGGCGCTGGCCCAACCAACCGAGTTTTGAAAGACGCCTGGGCCAAAGCCGGGTGGAAACAATACTCGCTCAATTTTATCATCGGCGGTCATAAGGTTGCCATCCCATTAACGCGAGTTGGCGAGGCGATCATGTATCCGTTCATGCTCGCAGCGGCAGGGGATGACGCTAAATGGAAAATGAAAGAGGCTCAAGCTGCTGGCCGTCCCGCTCCCGGCCCGGTTGCGAATTATTTGAACACTTTGATTGGGGAATACTTTTCCATGAGCGGTCAACGAGGTGTTTTCCAAGGAATTAGTCAGATCCATGAGCTTACCAAAGGCGGAAACACCGTCTTAAAGGCGATTGCCAAGGAAATAGGCACGGTAGCCTCTGGTCTGGTGATGCCGTTTAAACAATTAGCCCAATCCGTGGCTGATATGTTCGTCGGTCCACTTGATTACTCAAGCGCCTCCAGCATCGTAGCCAATCAATTCCCAATTCTAGGACTTCCATGGCAACATGAAGCGGTCAATAGGTTCGGAGATACCATGTATGACCGTTCATGGTACGGAAAAATGGCCAGAACCGGCATACCGATAGCGATACAGGTTTCCAAAAACCCACAAAACGAAGCGATCTACAACGATGTTCTACTGCAAAAAGGCGTAGCACCCCCGGCCATCCTCCGATCCAAGCTTGAAGAACGATATGGACCCCTGACAAATGCTGAATTTGCCAAGTTTGCACAGATATCCGGTTATTTACTCAAGAAAACGGTCTTAGATAACGTTGAAGGACTCAAGAAAGCACCTTCTGAAGCCGTGGATAAGTTCCTAGACCGTGCTGCGACTCAAGCCAACACCCAAGCCGAGGCGCAAATGCAGCTTTTACGGGTTAAACCCAAAAAAGAGCCAGAATCAGCCGGTGGATCACCCCCTACAGCGTCGATTCGTGGCATATCCGGTCCCCCAGGTGGAAATCTGAGCCAAGCCGGGGGCGGATCGGTGGGTGGAGGCGCTTCCTACAGGCCAGTTTCTACCCGTCTAGGAGGCTCTACAGGCTCTCGCAGGCCGTCTTTGGGTAAAATCTCCCCATCCAGCCCTATTCGAAGCTCTAGAAGCCGATTAAGACGGTTGGTAAGCGGTAGATTACCGAGTCGGAGCCGGGGTAGGATACGAATAAGCCGACCCAAGAACCGGATTAGGCTTGGCAGACGGATTCGCTTAGCGTAGTTGTTTTCTATGCACTTACCCGGTCCCAGCCGAGAAACCCTAGCCCAACTTCATACGGATCTGCCGGGGATGGTGAGTGACCTTGAGCAGAAACGCCAATTCCGAGGTCAAAAGTCGTCTAAATTAGCCAAACCAACCAAGATTTGCGAAGTCTGCGGGAAAGGGTACGAATTCAAACTGATCACGAGCGGACTACCAGACATGGGCGGGTGCGAACCGTGCCGGAAACTGCTGAGCGAGGGTTGGGTTGCGTTCGTGGCCGACAACAGATATTCATTCGTCAAATCCGACCTTTCAGACATTGCCCATTGGCGAGGGCATGTTGTTCACATCAGTCCCGAACACATGGACACACTGGAGATTAGATTCAAACTCAAGGCCCTTGAAAAATCCGAGTCTGACCCAAAAGCTGGATAAGTGCCCCCCATTTCTCTGCTGGGTGATGGCCAAACATAGGCCAAGGGACAGGACTTTAATCCGAATCGCCTCTAAAGTTTCCTGGGCCAACGTTTCACTCAGGCAAATCGACCGATTCTTTTTCGCCTGTGGAGTTAATCCAAGCCAATTATCACGTCATAGACGGTTTCTGGCTCAACACAAGGATCTGGAGTTTCTAACCTCGAAACAGAAAGAGGCTTTTAGGCGGGCTTCAGCTAAGTGGTTACTAAGGAAAAGTATCTAAAACAAAACCGGGGTAGCGAGAACTCCTTCAACGCTACCCCGGACCTAATGAAACGACTCACTCAACAACTAAGGTGGATAACATAGGAGTAGGGTCATAGCAAACCTTTTTACGATTTTGGTAGGCTGCTTGCGTCGAAGTTTATCGAACTGAAGCTTACGTCGCCGCCTACCGCTGCCGTATTGCCCGGTCCTTCGATTGTAAGATCAAAATGTAGATACCTACCCCGTTCGTACGCATTCCACGACATAGGCCGAGACGGTCTAAGATTCTTACCAGCCAAGACAGTTACAGATTCAGATTCAGGGCAGGTCAGTTTAATTGTGCTCAGATCACGCCATTGCGGTGAGCAGATACCGTCAGTGTCATTCGAGTCTGAAATGGTAAATGAATTGGCTATTCGACAGCGGATAACAGCGGGCACGTCCTGTTCCGCAATATCAACTTGAATCGACACCTCTCTTAATCTCTTTTCTCGGTCTGTTAATCCCAGTGGGATAGGTCCGCGTAATCTCGAATTGTAACCAAGGATGAGATAGTTCGAATTATCCACCTCAACCTCTATTGTCAGGTCTGGTGGTAGATTGAGGACTTCACGGTAGAATACTGTTCCGATAGATTTGAGCGCCCAATCCAGATTGCTTGCCCCTATCAAGTTTTGAAATTCATTACATGAATCACTCGTTGGCGTGCGGCGGAAGTTAGTCAAGGCTGTGAATCCGGTATCAACAATATCACAGGTTCCGATCTGGGTTTGAGCGACCAGCGTGTAATTATTCGTCGTATTACCAATCGCAGGCCAAGAAAACCACAATTCATTACTCTCAGGTTTGAACTCTGCACAAGGCGAGGCGCAATCGTTTCCGCGAAGCAGAGTGTCTGCTTGAGTGAAAATAACTCCACTTGCATTGTACAGCCACGGACCCCAAGTGCTTCCCTTCTCATCTCCACGCTCAGGGGCGGCAACGAACGGCGAATATTTGTAAATTGCTTCTCTTGAAGCATAAAAAAAGCAACTTCCATCGCTCGTCAAAGTTTGCGGAAAAACCAGACAACCTTTTTGCGATCTTGGCTCGTTATACACCCTGGTAAATGTGAGCGGACTGTTCGGGTCCGCAACGACATTGATTCTCCAAATGGACCGCCTCGTAAAAACATACATCGCGCCGTAAAGCGGTGCAGCCGCTAAAATCTCATCCCCGTAATCAAGGTCTTGGAAATTAGCCAACGATCCACCTCCGACAGCATACGAAAGAGGCAGGTTCAAATCAGACCAGCGAATCCGGGTTGGTCTTTGAACCCCACCTTGGGTCATGTTCATTAACAAGATGAATCCATTAAACGAAACGACTACCTTGGCTGCTGTAACCTGAAGTGCTACAAGGTCAGGAATTGTCGAAGCCGAACCCGAGCCTAGCACATGCTGATAAACCGCGTTGGTTCCATTACCGATCACAGCAACATTTTGAAGGATTCCCATTTTCCATCGTGAACCGACTGCGCCTTGGCCGGTCAGAATATCGTTCCAAGAACCCGTGGTTTCCCCCAGCCATGCCAGCCATGATTCACTACCAGAAAATAATCTGCGCGTACCGGAATTGTCGGTAGTCTCTTGAAGGAACACGATTGGCTCTCGTGGCCCACCCTGATCGCGCCGGTCAAAATTAGGATATGGAGAAATGGAACTGTCAGCGTAGAACCTTTCGAACCCTCCCCTTCGCTTGAGCTGACCGGATGGGGTCATCTCCATATTGACTTTGGACCGGAAGAAACCTGGGGGCAGATCGGCTGGACGTGATCTGGTATCCAAGCCGCCAGTAGCAGCCATACTTACCGTGGTCCACGCGGACTTAGATTTGGCCATGTTGAAATAGCCGCGCCGGAAACGGTCTGGATTACGCTACTCTGAATTTGTCCATATACCAGCCAAAATCTCTGGCAAACATCTGCTGAAATCGTTCCCGCTCAATCATAATAAGGTGCCAATCCCTTTTTATCATCTCCTGAGCGTAGTTGAACTCTTTCAGATCGGTGATAGCCCTGAGTTTGACCATGAGGCTTGTTGCCGTGTCGTGTGGTAGCAGAACATGCATGGTAAACAGCTTATTGTATGTCGTTACTCCACCCGGGCAGGTCCATGGCTGGCGTTCACCCTTCTTGTTGAACACATGACCAGTTCCGTATGCGGTTATGATTCTACAATCGCCCCCGGACAGCCAGCTAGACAAGGACAGCATTTGTTCATCACAACCCCAAATCCGTAGATACCTCAGAGCGGATAATTTCAAGAACCATTCTTTCGAGCATAGATATGCCCCGCCCATGACGGCTCCTATTTCGTCATTATCTCCCGGGTTTTGCTTGTTCCAGACAGCTTCAAATACCTGACGTTTGGCACGGTTGTTTGGATCTATCCCGTCAAAGTTCATCCTTGCCCCGTAATAGAGCGCGGCGGGCGAATCCAAGCGCATATGCGTTGAATCCAGACCGATACAGGTTGTGCAAAAGATCGTCTTGGGATGGGCCTGTAACCGGGCCAGGGCAATCTCCAGCCAGCCAGCGGGGAATCGAAGATGGCTGTCGCCAAAAAGAACAAATTCAGATTCGGCATTTATCACCCCGATGTGGCGACTTGGACCCACCCCCACCCTATGTCGGTTCCGTATGACTTTGTTGGCGAGGTGCAGGTTGGGGCAGGTAGCTTCGATTGGTGTACCGGATAGATCGTCCACAACGATAACTTGAACCGCATCACCAGCCGTCTCACGAATGTCTGAAAGGGTTTGGCTAAGCCTCGGATCAGAAACGTGGGTGAGAACTACCGTGAGACTCATCGCACAAACTGAATCGGTTCAGTGCTCAAGTTGGTCCTGTAGGCATTGGTCAACACAGTCCACTCAGGGTCTGTGACCCGGATAATCACTGAGTTATTCCCGAAGTTGATCCATGGCCGGTTTGAAATGACAAGGAACGGCTTGGGATCAACCTGGGTCAGCTTAGGTGCGGGTTTGTGGTGCAGGGCCGAACAACCAGCAAACAGGATTGGGGCAAGTAGTAGTAATCTCATAATTTAGATTTTTCTTCTTTCAAGACTCTCAAAAAGTGGCTTCGGCAAGCGCAAACGCCACCGAATAGTGTTATTACTATCGCCCACCCAAAGCCGAACTTTTTCCAAACCGCAAACAAGACAGATGTTTCAATAACAGCACACAGTCCGAGCGCCACGTAGGTAAAGTGTATGTCCTTCATAATTCAGGTAATAAACCGTGCTTTCTCTGCCATTTTTTGGGCATGGAATTCTTAGCTGTGGGCCGTTTCAATTCAGACAAGGTTCTGGCTAGGGGCATGAATTGGCGAACATACTTGGGTTTACCAAGGGCTGCGCGACGGGCGTTGCGGGTGAGTTGATAGATCGTCATATGATTTCTCGTTCGACAATATTCGCCATGAATGGACCATGAATCTCTCTCCAAGTTCGACTGCCTTTGTATCTTGCGATAAGTCCGACCCGGCCATAGCACTTGCCATGCTCATCCGCGTAGATCCGAATGCTTTTTATAGCACGCCCAACGCTGCGATAAACTCCTGCGACTTTCATTCCATGGAGCGAATCTCCACAGCTAACCAGAAATACTTTCATGGCATACAAGAACCATCAGCTAGGTTGGTCAGTCGCTGTTTCTCTGGGGGGTTGGCATTGCGATATTCGTCGCAGCGACCATCCCAAACGAGAAGGTCCTGCTGCGATCCTTTCCTGAACACATTGTCAGGTTTGCGACAATCCTCAAGTGAATAGATTCCACCCCAAGTGACCATTCGAACAGGTGTGCAGTATCGCCCAAACTTCCGGTCTTTGCCTTCAAATCGGTAACAATCCTCTCTGGTTTTAACCTCGAACGGATATGCGGCTAACACTTTTGGATCACACCCAAAGAAGCTGGATCTGGCATGAGGGTTAGGAGGCGGGTTTAATCCATTGGGATCACCTTCGAGTGAGGCTGTGGCCGTGTACAACCCCGGACCATTTTCCTCCACGGCTTTCATTAAATGAGCGAGCCATCCTCGCCTATGCGCGTAAACAGTAGCTCCAGCACAGATAAGGAAATCATGCGTGCAGGTCTTGGCGAAAGAAATATAGGAACCTATGTCAAGACCTTCCGAGTCCACGATAAATAAATCGTAGGGATAGTCAGCCGGGAATTTGACAATGGAGGCATCGAACCGTTTACGGAACGGACCGTACTTGTCCGCGAGCGAGGCGGGATAGTGATATGCTAAAGCTACGGTCATAGTTTTTGAACAACCAGTGCGAAACTGTACGGGTTGTACGGAACCGGCCATTGTTCGAAGATTACCTTCACGTTACTTGGAAGCCGGTTTTTGACGAACTCAAGAGAGAAGTTTTTATGCTTGTGCCCCATGTTCGGAGAGCTTCCGTTGGCCGCACAGTGAGCCTCGTAAGCCGCCTGATCGGGTAGGAATAGAACCAGATTACCTCCCGGTTTTAAAACCCTTACCCACTCCTTAATTGTAGCAGTTGTGTCCTCAAAATCTTCGAGAGCGTGACTGGAAAAATTCCAAGCAAGCGAGTTATCTTTGAACGGCAGGTTGGACAGGTCTAGGAACAGGTGAAGCGGCCATTCACTGAATTCCTTAGAACGGTCAACGCAGATAGCATTATCAACGATTGGTCGGAATCCACCGAACCCAAGATCGCAGCCGTTATCGCCGAGACAATAAGCAGCCAAATATTCACGGCAGGAATTGGTTTCGCTCATTTACATTACCTCGCTTTCTGCGACAAGTTTCCATCCACGTGCGAACTTAACTGGGTCTGCCTTCTCCCCATGCCAAGCAAAGCTTTCTCTTTCCTTGTGTAACTCCTCGGTGCTGAACTTTAGCGCCACTTCCATGGGAGCGAATTTTACTCCCATTTCCTCCATTAACTTGCGGTGGGTTCGGCAGGCGAAAACGTCAGCCGGAATGATATTTAGCGGACCAAAAGTCGTGCCCCATGTAGATCCCGGCTTGGTGATAAAAGGGAGTCGAGTTTTTGCTTCGAGACATTTACGGTGTTCCAGGGCCACTCCTCCATTGCCCGTGACCCCATCCGGCCACGGGGCTGCGACGTAATGCCAGTCGAAAAAAGAGTTATCCCAATGCTTTACCGATAAGGGAAATCCATCCGCGTGGATCGAGAGACACCATTCCGCGTCCAGTAACCTCGGAGCAGTGGTGGCAAAGAACGTATTCGCTGACTCAGGGGTAAGCTGCGGAATCTGAATCGCATCCACAGCAAACCCTAGTTCCGGTAAAGGCAGGAACGAAAACAGAACCGTCTTTTTAAAGTCGATAATCGTGTTGCAATATCTCAAAGCCCTGAGCGTTTTAATCTGGTGCTCTTTATCATCCGACCAACAACACGCCCATAATGTGACATTCTTCAAATCCAACTTAGGCCCCTGTTTCGGTGGTGTAGCCAAGACCTTCAGAATTCGTTTCTGATCCTTCTGTTCCTTCATCCATTCAGGAGTGTTTCTAATCGCTTCACAGACCCTTTTAACGCTGGCTTCAGGGTACGTGATCCGTGATGAGCAGTTGTATCTCAGGTAAGGTCCCAGCCAGTGAGCGGGATTGACCAAGGCCACTAACGGAACGTCCACAGCGGCGGCGAGGTGCATTGTTGCTGTGTCGATACTGACAATCACATCAGCTTTTTCATACACCCCGATCAAATCATAGATCCGTTCGGCCCTGAGTTTGCCAATGTCCACGACTTCATATTTACCCTTGAACTCGGATTGGACCGCGCTGAGTAGTTGTGGACCACTGGGAAACGGGCAAGACACAGCCGAGGTAAAATTGGTGACGATCTTAGGTTTGTTTGTCCTGAACAATTTCTTGCACAAAAGCTGTTCACGTTTGGAATCTCTCTTATCAAATACCAGCCTCCATTCCGGGTCGTGAAAATGTTCCAAACACTTAGCCTGCCTCCATGATTCCTGGGGCCAGGACGGGGTTAGAGTGTGTTGTTTATGTGGTGGATGACCGTAAATCTGGGTCTTAATGACCCGGGCAAACAACTGGTTTGCGCTGATCATGGCTTGGTGAAGCTGGTGAACTGTGAACGAGGTTGGGTAAGGACGGACATACCCGATTCCGTCCAAGAGCGGGGCGAATTCGCGGGACACCATCAGGTAGGGCGGGGTGCCTTCACGTTCTGCTATTTTTTTGGCTATGGGCAGGCAGTTAAGAAGATCTCCTGTTCGCCCAAGCTGGAGAAGGCAGGTTGAGTCACGGGGAATGATTTCCTGCGTGCCGGTAAATTCCCTGACCATCTCAGAAAACGGGTGTCGCGCTTCAGGCTTTAACTGGATATCTCCAACAGGAATGTTGCGCTTCCTGACCTGATCCATTGTCCATGCGAGAATTCTGTCATGGCCAGACGGACGGCCCGGTTTGTCGTTACCTGCACCCGACAAATGAAAGGCCCCGTTTTGCCAGTTGTAACAAAAACTTATCTGACTCGGTTCGATAGTGATTTTCTTCCCTCGTGTTGCTGACAACCTTGAAATAAAATCATTGTCCTCTCCGCAATCCCTGTTTGGGAATTTACCGGCTTTCTCCCAAGCGGATTTGCGGTAGGCCACCACATTGCAGCTTCCCTGTACGATTCCTTTTATCTTCCACGCTTCACAGTAGTACTGTTTCGAGAGCCAAACCCAATCTGTTTCCGGTTCGAAATGTTTTGCAAAATTATCTATGTGGTGCGGCCCGTAAAGGTCGTCATCATCGAAGTGGATTATGATCGTGTCCGGTCTGGTTAGTGCGATAGCTGCATTGCGGGTTTCACCGATAGATTTTGGCCTGTTAGGAGCGTTGATTATTCTGACGTTGGGAAAATCTCCAATCAACATTTGCTTCAAGAACGAATTGTAGATCAGAAGTTCCTTGGGGCCATCGTAGGTAGATTCGAGAAAGCAGGCTATGGCTTCCTCTAAATGGGACACCCGGGCGAACGTAGGGCAGATACAGGTAAAATGCTGTTGGTTCACTCGTAACTGTAAGAAGGACAGTTGGTGTTCCGTCGCTTAGACCCAAGCTTGGCCCGTTGAGCCTCTCGGTTCTTAACATTGAATCTCCTACGGCACTTTTCGCCCATGGTTTTGGTCACGAGCGGTTCGTCACCGCAGATTGTGCATAGACCCTGTTCTTGTCTGGCAAATTGCCAGCGACGTTGACGGCTGAGAGGTTTAGCCATAGCTAGAGCGGACTCTAATCCGTCCTAGCTACGTGTCAAGGAGAATCCTAGCCAGCGCCTACAACACCGTTATGATCGATGTTTACAATGTTCGAAGTCAGGGTAGATCCGTCATGTAGATTGGCTACTACCTTGTAATGAAACGTTACTCCGACTCCCGGTTGAGCGCCGTCATTGAATGGGGATGAGACGTTGTTCCCAACATTCTCGAAATCGGTTCCATTCACAGTTTTGTAGAGGGAATAACTGTCCGGGTTTGGTCCGGTGACAGGGTGAACCCAATTCAGGGAAGAATAACAGCCACCGCCCGCAGTGCATTTGGTCAGCGTGAGGGTGCCAAACCCCGGCAGGATTGATAATGCAGTGGGTGAGGGAGCATCCCAGCCAATCCCTGCACCATTTGGGTTCACTTGATACGGGGTAATGACCGTGACGACATTCCAATCAAGCTCTTTTCGAACTCCGATCCCAGTATCAACCAACCCAGTGACGGTGCGGCAGAGCAACAGAACCCGATAGTTGTAAACAGTGGACCGTGCTACCGTGTCTTCTAAAGACGTTGGTAGGTTGTAATCTCCCGGGCTGGAATCAACTTCGTAAGCAGGAGAGGGGCGATAGTCCAAAATCGTGGTCCAATTCGCGTCGGAGGATATTAACGGTGAACCGGACACCCCGTAGGTGTTCACATTGGCGTTATGCGGGCCAAATCCGGTTTGTGAGAATGGAGTTGATCGGGCGGTGGTTGAGCGTTGCACCACTACTTGATCAACTCTGGTGTGTTGAAACTCGGTTAAGTTGAGAAGCGCCAGATTTGGATACGTCCACGCCAAGCTAACCCTTGGCGCGTCGGGATTGTCAGTGTTTAACGTGGCTTCCAAAATGTAAGACGACTGACCCTTGAAGAAAGGCGGATCAACACTGGCAACCGTGCCATCAGCCGTAAGTTCAGAAATGTAAATCTTGTCGTCCAGGGAGTTGACCATTACGTCCCCAGGCGTGTAATTCCCGTATGCGTCTTTTGCGCCAACCTGTTTGCCTCTGCGAGAATGTAATACGCTCATAAGTTTTAAGTTTGGATTTCGATTGACCAGCCGCCGTCAACTACTCCCTCGTTTAAGTGGGCAACATCCATGATATAGAGCTTCCACGCTCCATGAGCTGTTAGTCCGTTGAACACGTTTAAATTCGTTCCATACGGGCCACTTGGAGCGGGTGCGGGGTAATCTTGGGAGTTGTAAACACTTGGAAGATAATCCCCAGTCACAATTGCGCCAGAAGCGGGAATAGTAGATCCAGCGTCCGGGTCAAAGGTGATATCAACATTTGTAACTGGAACATCTCCTGCCCCAGCCATGAGTTGGCAAACCACTCCAGTTGGGCCGACTAAAAGAACATGAACTTCTTCAGGGTTTTCGTGGGTAAAATCAATCAACGTAACGATTACCTTACTGACAATCCCAGAGCCGAGATTGACGTAAACAACCGGGTAAGGATTGGCTCTCCGTGGACCACCACCGTCTATTGGATCATAGATAATGATCGTCCTATCTCCCGACCCTTGGGTGCAGTCTAACTCCGCTTCAGCTTGGGCTTTGGCATCAGCTAACGCGAGTGCATCCGCGTCATCCTGACTTATCAATGAGGTTTTGGTTGAGGATTTGGTAATATCAGGTCCCGTACCTTCATCGGCAGGACAAGAAGCTGTGTACTGTTGAGTGCTGGTGTAAAGCCGCTCACAAACCAATTCAGATTGGGCTTCAGCTAAAGCAGCGGCGTACGCGGCGGAATCCGCTGCCGATTGAGAGTTGCTTGAGGTGGCACTGGAGGTCTTACAAATTGTTTGCTCATCTGAAGCTGTGTTCACAAATCCAGTAGGACAATGGGCACAAGCTGTTTTGGTGCTGGAAAAGACTTTAGACGGTTGAAATCCAGATTCGATATCAGGAAGCGGAGCAGGGTCTGGTGTCTGCGCGACTGGAGGTGATTCTAAACAACCCGAGCCGTAACAGCTATAACCCGTTCCGTAACCGTACCCGCCAAGTTCAGGGATATAAGCGTAGGTCGTTCCCACCCCGCACCGAGGAGGGACGTAAGTCTGGTTCTCGTCGTCGAAATCGTCATCCAACAAGGTGATTAAGTCAGTCGTGTCTATGAACGTGACCTGATTCAACATTAACCCGATCTGGGGGTTTCCATCTGCGGGACTGTCCTCTTGTTGAATGGAGATATAGGCATCCCCATCAAACGGAGCGGTGAAATTGAACGTGTAAGGTTGGAAAATCTGCCGGTAATCGTTGATCGTCACCTTCTGAGAGAGAAGCACGGTTTCGTCATTGTTATCGTCCAAGTAAAAAACCCGCAATCTGACTGACTCAGGAATCTCATCCTCTCTTTGATTACCCGATAACCACGCAGTCAATCCATAGACGTGATCCTGGGTTAAAGAGATTGGAGTCTTAAGAAGGAGTTTCCCTTTTTGATTTGGGTTGGTTCCGGCTAAATCGACATACAGGCCATTCCCGGGAAGGAAGTCGAACAATCCGTTCCCTTGAAGATCCACCGTGCCGTCAACCACGTCCCAATTAATGAAATTCGAGTAGTTAAGCTGGGCCTTGCCAACGATAACGTCACCTTCAGGTGTGCAGTTACCCGCACAGATATACCCCTTAATTCCAGACAAGTAGTTCAGGGCGGTATCCACATTGGCAGGGAAGGCATTAATAAAGAACCCACCAGTAGCTAAAGCGGATAGGAATTGAAATCCTTTCCCAGAGGCTCTTGTTCCCATGCAGATCACTACACCTCCCTGACCCCGGAAGTCGGAGAGTAACGCGATAGGATTGGTGGATTCGGTATAACTCAAATTCACGCTGTCCTCACCGTCTGAGAACAGAACAATGACCTTCAAATCTGCGTCCGCGAGTTCAGTAATCGCGGCAAGCAGTGCGTCGTAAAAGCTGGTCTTCTGCTGGGTTTGAGGGATTCCGGCTACCAAGGAGCCAACCGCGTCTTTGTCATCTGATAACGAGGAAATAACCGTGTTTTCACTGTCGTTGAACCTCATCAGCCCAACAGTATCTTTTGTCTCGTTTACTTCATCTATGAACTGTGAAGCGGCGGATTTAGCGAAAGACAATCGGGTAGCGTTCGGTCCTCCAAACAACTGACTCATGCTTCTGGAGTTATCAACGAGAAGCATCATCCCCACCGTTCGGCCATCGCAGCAGTCATCCCCTAGCACGGTCAGCTCTGAACTCGCCGAAATATCGTTATAAACAGCGGAGATTGAAATACTGCCCATCGCTAGTCCGGTAGCGTTCCCAGAAGCCGCGCCTATCAAAGCGGTATTTGGATCTGAACTGGACCAGAGGGCGTCATCAGTAACGTCCGTCTCAATCCCGTCCACAGTGTAGAAGGCTTGAAACTGAATCGACTTGAGAGCGCAGGTTAAAGCGATTCCGGGCTTAATGATCAGAATAGGATGAACCGGGCATACGCCTGGGTTTTGGATGCGAAATGCTTCATCCTCACATCTTGGATCGATTGTGGGCGCTTGATTAACGCAATCAGCCGTGGTTATGCGTCCTATATTCATTAATCATTAACGATCAAGGGATAGGTGACTTCGAATGTTCCGCATAGACCTTGCTGGCATTTTTGGATCGCAAGGATCTCGGCGTATAACGCGGCGGCATCTTTAGCTGTTTGGTTGGCGTCAGCCTGACTGACATGAGAATTGAACGTGTGTTCTGGGACGTTGACCTTAACGGCGATATCGCAATTAGTGGTTTCCCCACCAACTAAGACAATCCCACCACCACTGCCTCCAATAACGGTTCCCCCTGTATGTCCACCAGAGACGTAAACACTGCAATGAGCCAGGTAGGATGATTGCTGGGGAGTATTCCAATAGATCGTATCCCCACATCCGCCATCATCTAAGGCTTGATTAGCGGCATTGGTCGCGGCGGCAGTAGCTTGAGCGTCGGCATCCGCTTGAGAAATCGTGGAACTGAAAACATGAGCATTAACCGTCTCGCTGGCGGTGATTCCACTATTGGAGGGACAAACAGCATCAACCGTTACGGATTTATTCCAGAATGTGCAGCTTAACTGTGCCCCAGCTCGTGCTTGCGCTAACTCCAAAGCGGAAGCATCAGCCGCTGCTTGAGAGACAGTAGAGGAGACTTCCCCAGCCGGGACAGTAACCGTAACTGGATCGCCCTCTGGAGGGGGAGCGCCACTAGCTTGTCCGCACGAAGCGATAGCAGTCTGAGCCGTGTTGTAGTAGATAACCTGGGCTTCGGCACAGACTAGCTGTTGTTGGGCCTGAGCTTGTGCCTGAGCTTGGGATTTTTGGTTAGCATCTCCCTTGGATATGGCCGAGCCGACTGTTCCCGCTGGTATCGTGACCGATACGGGATTACCTGTTTGGCCAGAGGGACAACTGAGTGAGACGGATTGATCGTCATTGTAAAATAAATCGGTGATACCATTTGCGGCCCGAGCGTTTGAACCTCCTCCACCATCCGCGCTTCCGTCATTACACCCGCGAGTCCTTGTTTCCTCCCGGCATTGATGAATCAGATCGGCTAGGGCGCGTTGATATTTCTGTTCAAAGCTGTTTGCGTCCTCATTCTCATGGTCCCATTCCCCAGCGTGCTGAGCCTGAACATAGAGCCTGACGGCCTTGGAAAAAAGTGGGTCGGAGTCGATTGGATCTTGATCGGTCCAGATTCGTTTAATACCGTCCCATGTTACGATGACTGTTTCGGTGGAGTTTATCCATGGAGCGATCCAAATTTGCCCTCGCTCCTGCGACCAAACACCGGCACCCGCCCGCCCCCAAGTCCTGTCAGTGGACGTTTGCGGGTAGCTAAACCCTAAAGGCAAGAGTGGCAAACCAGCAGGTAAACCCGCGTTTGTAGGAACAGGGAACGATCCCTTCGAACAGCCGTCGATGCCGAAGAACAATGGGATAGGTAAGCAACACCCACGTTGAAAGCTGGCCCGCATGTAATTGCGCATGTGGCATGGAGAAACCTGATTGTAATAAACCTCGGAGCAAAAATCGTTTGGATCATTACTGGTGGCAGTGGGACCGATAATCGTAAAGGTGCTGTTACTTATGTCACTCATAGACCTTTTCGCTTAACCACAAGTCGTCTGCTGGGCCACCTTGCCAGCCGGATAGAAAAGGCCCTCCATTCGTGTAATGTAATAAGCTTGCTTCGTCAATCGGAGACTGTGTGACGCCAACTAGATGATTCCATTTATCAGGCAATTCACCGATCTCGGAATCTTCTATCCACTTGAATGCGTGCAAATCTCGACCGGGCCATGTGTTCAATACTTGCAAGGTTAAGTTGCGATTTCCGGGATGGTCACAATTGAAAAGCATGACACTCGACCAGTTCTTTCGGGAATATTGAGTTTGTACCTGACCGTCCATCTTAACCGTCTCTTTTGGCTGGTAATTATGCTTTACCACCATCACCGCATATTTCGGGTTAGCCAGTGCGAACAGGTCGGCGATATCAGCGCGGCAAAGCACGTCACTGTCACAAAATAGCGCCCATCCTCCACCGACTAAAAATGGGACAGAAAACCGCGAGATTGCAAACTCTGTCGCCATCGGTGCCTGACTTATTGGGCACCACAACTTACCATCCCTTCTTTCAATAGGACGATTCAGAATTCCCATTGCTTTCAAGCTATCTAATCGCAACGCTTTTATCTGCAAATCGGGTTCTGAGCAATGTCTGCGAATTGATTTGCAGGCAACCTCGTATGCACATTCTTCACGAGGATCGTAACCTATGAAAACGACTGGGTTCATTGTTTTTTGCGCCTCACATCAAACAACATCACGTCCCTTTGATGTTTGGTAGGTTCTACCCCGTGAAACGAATTGTCCGTTTTAAGGAAAGCGAACATAGAATTAGGTTTGAATTTCATGGTTCCCACCTTGTTGAACTTCTCGAATGGATAATGAGGCCCACCCTTACACCGGAAATCCTTCTCCTTCGGTGTGTAGAGCGAGGTTCCCTCCTGGCCGATCAAATAAAACAGCGCACTGATAACTTTTACCGGGGAGTCTGTGTGCGGCCCGATTTTGTAGCCGGGCATGTCGCGTATCAGCAGGGTTTCATCGGTGAAATCACCAGACACACCAAATTTATCGCAGAGCAGCTTTTGCAGTCCGGGTAATTGAACTGGACAGGGAGCGGTAAACCGTTCTGGGTAGCCTTTAACGTTCCTCGATTTTTCAATCGGTGAAAATTGATGCTCTGATTCTGAGAGCATCTTAAAGGCACTCTCTGGCAGTGCCTCTTTGATGTAGATATGTGGAAACGGGTCACTCACTACCTCCGAACTGGCGATAGCTTTCCTTAAATGTTGTTCGACCGACTCACCTTTGCGGAACACATACTCAGCCACACCCTTAAAGGTCCCTTCTTTCCTTGTAGCTGCCTCGACCTGCTCGGGGTCGAAGTTAAATCCACGCAAAGCTAATGACTCAATAAGGTTCAAGTGCGACGGGAGGGCAGGGTTAATCTCTACCAGTATGCTTTTAACTTTCTCCAGCGTTTTCAAAGCGCCGGAAATGACGTTGCTCTCCAATCCGTCCACATCGATTTTGATGTGATCGGGCTGGGGCAAGCCGAGAGCAACCAACGCATCAATAGACATTCCGACGGCGGCTTGCTCGGGATGGTTGCCGTTCCGAGCCTCGCCGAGCGGCCCAACCGCTGCGCCGAAAGTATGGCAAGCTGAGCCCGCACCTCGGGCGCTCATGTGTAGCGTGTCCAACTTTTGCTTTTCGCAAACAGCCAAACAATACGCGTCCGCATCCACGTCATTGATCGCGATGTTCTGCACGAGTAACGCGTAGTTTTCTGACTCCGGTTCGAACGCATACACCTTCACGCCCTTGTGTTTGGCGGATAGAACCGTGTAACCGCCCACATTTGCGCCCACGTCGAACACGACTTCACCTGACTGGAAGGTATCAATCCAAGCGATAGTTGCTGGTTCCTTGGTGATTAATGACCTCGCCCTCCATTCGGTTGTGGGATTGGGGGTCTTGAACTTAACCTCGGTCTGTTTATATCGAACCGGGGTGACGCGGTTACTGAAATCTAAAGGGGGTGCCGTTTTTACTTCTTTTAGAGCTTCTTTTTTCTTCGGACCCAGGACGGCGTGAACCTCAACCCCACTTGTTTCAACCTTTGCCACTTCGAAATAGCCAGACAGTCTTTCCTTCCACCATTCCAATGGTTTTTGAATCAGGTGACAGTTTCGGCCATCAGCCAATATCTTTCTCGCTGGCCCGGTATTCACAACCATGTAGCAAACCTTCAATGTGCATCGAGCCACGTCTAGGAGAACAGCGTCCAAGAATTCAGGCTCTATGTGTTCGGCTACATCGGTGAAAACCACTAAATCGGCTGGCCTTGGAGGAGCGTCTTTTCCGGGGATTGCAGGATCGTATTCCCAAATTGGGAATGGAAGCGCCATGGCTAGAGTGCCCTTACCAGAGCCGTAGTCTAGCAATGAGGCAGGCTTGACGCTTTCTATCAGCTTACGCACCACGTCGGCCCTTTTAGAACCGCTGGTGCCATAGTCAGGATTCTCGGTGTGAAGTCGTTTGTTTAGCTCCAGATATTCTGGGCTGATGACTGGCGGCAATGCTGCGGCTAATGGCGCAAGTTTTTCTGTTTTGGGGATAAGTGGTCCATTTTTCATGCGTGCTCGTACTTCTGATTGTAGTAGTCCATTACCTACTACTTCAATCTCTACTTCACCTAACTTTGTAATCTCATGGAAAAACTCTTGAGCATACTTGTGCATCGCCGGATTGGTGTAGAACACTTCATCACCCACATAGACTGCATGAACGTGCGCAGCTTCCTTTGGGTGCCATCCCGCATGCTGAGTGCCGTCAGTCTTGAAAGAATAATCCATTCCAAAGATCGTCATTTTGCGAAAGCCGAGGAACCGAGCTAAAACCATAGACCTTAGCCCAACATTGCTGCCCCCGGTCAAACTCCATTCACCACGAGGGAAGGCCATCGGGATTTCCCGACTGCTTTCATGAGAAAAGACATGCCATAACTTGACGTTAAATCCATCCAATAAATCGAACACCTTCTGGTGGCACACGCTGGCAACTAAATACTCAATGTCTTTATGCGGGGTGCCGATCAGGTCCGCTTTATGTTCGCGGGGATCGACCTCGTTATGTGACCACTTTCTAGTGGACGGATCGACCCCTTTATCAAGTAGGAATTTGTGAGCACCGGAGCAGGTAATCAAATGTTTGAATGGCAATATCTGTTCCCAAGTTTCCTCCAGTGAAGGTCCGTAACATACCACAGCGATATGCCCGCCATGATCTGGGGTGGCGATTAATCGCTCTTTGACGCGGTGGCTACCTTCGACCAATTGGCGGTCCCGAGTATCAAGGTCAATGCAGTAAGAGGTTTTTTGCTCCTGCGTGAATTCCGAAACTTGAATTATTCCCCCATTCTCCATACATAACCATAGGAACCAGCTAGAATACTTATGGAAGAAGTGGTTCCACTGATATTATTACCAACCGCAATGCCAATTGTGCCGTTACTTGATGGCCTGATAGATCCTCTTACCATAGTAAAACTGGCAGTTCCAACCAGTGAGCATGTGACGTATTGAACGGTCTGGTTGTGCCCGTTAATCACTGTCGTCTGGCTTGCAGCTGGGGAATTTGGATTTATGAACTGAGCGCCCATGGTTCCACCTCCACCCGGCAGAGATATCACCACTTTAATCCCAGCGGTGCTAGTGCCGGGACTTTGGAGGATTCCTAATTCAAATGCGTAAACAGCAGCACCGCTAACTGTGAATGTGAATCCACTTAGGCTGACTGGTGCGGTTGCTGTGACCAATTGGGCACCGGCCAAAACTCGTTTAATTGGCCCAGCACTAACCAACCCCGCCGCGACAAGCGTGCTGATTCTGCCTACATCTGAAGCCAGAGAGACAATGTTTGAAGCCGCTGCACTGGCAATGCTGGCTACGCTCGTAAGTGAAGCACTGACCTGCGATACCCTATCAACTACTGAATCGTGATCGGCTTGAGCTACCCCCCCACCCGTAGCAGCGGAAGCAACCCATTGAGCTTGTGCCGAACTCCACATCAAAACATTTGTGTCGGCTGGGCTGGGTGCTGAAACATCTTTCAGATTATCCAGCGTCCAGGTCGAGAGCCGGTTAGATACCGCATTGGCGATGGATTGTGCGTTGGAGGCTAAAACAGAAATTGCATCCGCTCGCGTGGACAATGCCGAAAGGTTCAACGAAATCCTGCCAATGTCGGATACCAAAGACACATGATTCGTTGATATCCTGCCCACATCTGAAACCAGCGAGACATGGTTCACTGAGAGAACGGAAATTTGATTGGAGAGGACCGAAGTCAGATTGGCTGAAGCTGCCCGGGCCGCTGATAAAGCATCTGCCGCCACTACGGATGCCGCATTAGCAACGGACTGAGCATTCGACGCAAGGACTGAAATTGCATCCGCCCTGGTGGAAAGGGCTGAAAGATTAACCGATATCCTTCCTACATCAGATACCAGCGAGACGTGATTCGTCGAGATTCGCCCGACATCGGACGCCAATGACACCTGAGCCACCGAAACTGCGTTAGCAATGGATTGAGCATTGGAGGCAAGAACCGAGATGGCGTCCGCGCGTGTTGAAAGTGCGGAGAGATTGAGTGATATCCTCCCGACGTCCGATGCCAGGCTTACATTGGCCAACGAGACGACATTTACTGCCGCACTTATCGCGTTATCCGCACTGGTCATCTGGGCACTGTTCGTCTCCAATGCTGCGCTGATGCGCCCCACGTCCGAGCGCAAGCTGACAAAATCAGTAGATAGAACGCTCCCACTTCCCCCTGGTCCGGCTGGCATGGCAGAGGCCACCCATTGGGCCTGGGCTGAATTCCATACTAACACATTCGCATCAGCCGGGGACGGAGCGGAAACGTCTTTTAGGTTGTCCAATGTCCAAGTTGAAAGACGGTTTGATATGGCATTATCTGCTGAAACCATCTGTGCTGAATTGGCCACTATTGCTGCACTCAGTACTGATATCTGATTTGAAAGAACTGAAGTTAGGTTGGCTGAAACGGCACGGGCTGCTGATAATGCGTCCGCAGCCACGATACTGATTGCGTTGTCCGCGGAAGTCATCTGGGCGCTATTAGCAACGATTGCCGATGTTCGATTGCCCACTACCACACTCAGCGCATTAACAGCCGAAGCAGCAGCCGAAGCGATAGAAGCAACAGAAGTTAAACTGGCAGATATAGCATCTGCGCGGGTGGACAAGGCGGATAGATTTAGGGATATCCTGCCTACGTCTGAAACCAGACTTACATGATTTAATGAGACGACATTTACCGCTGCGCTTATGGCGTTATCTGCGCTAACCATCTGGGCCGAGTTGACGGCGATAGCGGAGAGTGCCCCGGCGACCGAGCCAGCGAGACTGGTGTGCTGGGCAGAAAGGTTTACAACCGCAGCCGATATCGCGTTATCTGCACTCGCCATTTGAGCAGAGTTGAGCACAACAGCACTCGCCAAACTGCTGACCGCATTGGAGACAACATTAATAGCAGCACTAATGGCGTTATCGGCTGACACCATTTGTGCTGAATTGGTCTGAACATCACCACGTAGGCTAACAAAGTCGGAAGAGGTAACGCTTCCGCTGCCTCCTGGGGCAGACACTAAATCAATCCGTACACTCAGGGCAGCATCGGCTGCACTTCGAACAGAAGCTTCGTTTGCGAGCGAGATTGATACGACATTTGCTGCAATTGAAACTGTATTGGCATGAGCATCTGCGGCAGCGGCAGCAATTGAAAGGGTGCTGACTGCGTTGCTAAGAGCATTAAATTGCGCTGAAGTTGGCTGGGCGCTTCCGCCAACGTTATCAATCCGAACGCTTAACGCCGCGTCTTCTGATTCTCTGGCGGCGGTTTCTACAGAGATCGCCTGAGATAACGCAGCAATGTCTGATTTGTAAGGGAGGCTGATCCATGGAGTAACACCGTCACCAATCTTTACCTGATTCGTGTCAGTTTCGAGGCCGGGTTCGCCCCTTGCAAGTACTGGATTTACTTCGACCCATTTACTTGCGAGTCCACGACGAATCTGGAACCTGGCTAACATTTTTACGGCGGGCCACCATCCAGAATAAGGAGTTGATTTTCTTCCGTGCTAGAAATCTCACGTACGACAACCTGAACATCGCTCAGGAATGCAGTGATTTTGAAAGTCTCCCCGTTAGCAAACCGAATCAAACTACCAATCATTGTGTCGTCAAAAAAACTGTCACTGGCTGTAACAATGGCATCCGTTTTAGAAGCTGTGACACTACCCGATTGCGAGATCGGATTCTTGTCGATTACAGACACACTGCGGATAATGCCTCGTGGAGCCGAGTCAATAACCGTCATGCCGCACTTATAAAATGTTGAACATTGAGGAAAAAGTGAGGTGTTATTTTGCTGGGCACATGCTACCCATTTCTGAATATCAATGATAGCGTCGATGAAACTCTTATCGTGGGATTTAACGAGGTTGGAACTTTCTCCATCTGGAAAAATCTGGTCCCGTATATCCTTTTTGAGTTGGCCGAAGGTCATTTAAATATCGCTTGGTGCCTGGGCCAGACTTCCCAGTTTTCGAGTAGATGGCGTAAAGCTCTTGTAATCCGGCTGATCCGGTGGCTTTTGCGGAACGTCATCCACCGGAACTGACTTCTGACCTTTAGCAGGTGCGGCAAGACTTTGTTTTCCGGGGAGCTTTGGCTGGATTTTCTTGCCGTTGATTTTGAGCGGCTCGTCGAGCCAGGATTTGGGCTTGCTGGGTTGCCATGGTAGTTTTTTTTTGAGATTCTCGTACTGCTCCTGAGTAACCCTCCTAACACCACCCACCCCCATTGCCCTTAGCGCGTCCAATCCGGCGATTGTAGCCGCGTCCTTTTCGCTATCTAAGGCCAGGACCCCATGATTGCCGGATAGTTCCTCGAATTGAACCGCTTTACCGTTTACGATTGCTTTGCTGGTGAGTAGGGCTTTTTCAAACCATATAGTTGCCATAAGTCATAATCAAAAGAACCTACTGGTATGTCACCAATAGGTTCCTAGTTGTCAAACCTTAAAGAGCACCGGGACACAGATCGATCTAGTTTCCGGCTAGACTGATGATCACCGTTATTGGCGGTCCCGGTGCTAAATCTTTCACCACATACATCAACCACCACTTAGACTTAAAGCTCTTAGCCTTCCCAGGGGGTCATCGTCGTGGAGGTCGTGCTGGAATGTTCACCCGGATAGGACGTATCACCCTGCTCAGCATGTTCAGGCACTTCATTGGAGAAGTTCTGAATGATCAGGTTGCCTTTCGGACACTCCACGATCACGGTTAGGCCCGTGTGTAATAGGGTCATCTCCCGGGTAGGGACTTCGATCACGCACCCGAAGTTTGCGTTGATAGACGCTAAGGCGTTCGGGTCGGTCTTAGTCACTTTGCGGACGCTGCTGACGATTCCGGGGTAGATCCCGGCGAAATCCAGAACCCAGAGAACCCTGGTCGAATCTTCCATGTCCACCGCCGCGCCAGCCGCAACGTAATCATCGAAGAAAGGATGCCACACAACGTTCATCACCACGCCCTGGGGCCAGAATAATGGATAGGACTTGTAGTAGAACCCGAATTCGGCCTGTTTGCCCATCTGTTCCTTAACGTCAACAGTCAACCGGAGCATGTCAGCCGATTTAGCCTTGTAATAAAGGAGCATCGCCTGATTGATGAGTTCAGCAGTGACTGAATCGGTGAACACGTCGAACTGTTTAGAGTTCTTCCGTTGGGCACCGTCCCTGACCCTCATCATGTTGTAGAACTCTTGGAACAAGGCCGGAAGGTTCAACTGAGCGCCAAGGGCGTCATAAACCCGTCCGCATTGCCACATCTGTTCGTAGATACCGACTACCGAGGCGCGTTTGCCAACACAGCGATCCCCGTCAACTCCAAGGCCGAAGCTGGAGCCGTCGAAGCTTTGAATGTCGTCAAGCTGGTCGTAGGCATCAGCGGTCTGGTAGGGAAGCCCTTTCCCGAAGAAGATTTGATAGACAAACCGATCCTGCCAATCCCGGCCTAATTGTTTGTTCTTCTGAGTCTCGTCGAGGTTAAAGAACTCCTCGTAGAGCATGTTGCCTTCCAGAACCATTTTCTTCCATTTCTGGTAGAGACTGGACCAGCACATCGCCCAACGGGTTTCTTCATACCAGAACGGGACGTTTTTCCAGTTGAGCACAGTCGGCATTTCCGAGCAGAACTTCTCGTACTTGTTCACGTTCGGAGTGCCCCGGCGAAGTAACCCACCAGTAGGGAAGGAGAGATTGTCGGCGTCCATGAACGAGCCAGCGTTTAAGCTGATCAAGTCGAGGGTAAGAGTGCCGTCCCCGTTATCAGTGGTTGTTCCCACTTCAAATTGGGTTTCAGTGGCAGCGCCAAGGTCGGATTTGCCATGGATTAGAACACGAATACCCACCCCGGCAGTATCCCTAGCGGGGAAATAATCCGGGTCAGCGGGGATATTGGTAATGGACTGGACTGTAACCAGCCAATCATTAGCAGCACCCGAAGCGGTTCCGCCTGTTACCTTCCAATACTGGTTATTGATAGGTGAGTACTGGCGGGCCAGGATGAACGGGGCTACTTCGATAACCCCAGCGGAGGTGCGCCGGGTCTGAATGTTCTTATTGGCCGCTACCTTGTTAGCGGTGAAGAAGTCGTATAGACCGTTCTGGACGGCCTCGCACATCTTGATTTCAATGTCGTGCTTGAACAGGGCGTCCATGAGCCTGAAGTCCCCGGATTTAAGGTATAGGGACTGAAGCTCATCTGAGGTTACGGGCTTGGCATTGCATTGCGTGACTGTGCCGCATTGCCGAATATTCGTGGAAATGTTCGGGGCGCATTTGGAGAACGCCTCCGAATTGATGGCAAAACTCATATCGTTGATGCAGCGCAGCCGGAAGTGCGCCTAACTGCTGGATCAACGAGTAAGTCTTAAAGTGTGTCAGCCCAAGAACTGTCTCTAGCTTGTGCGGCTTTTTGCACGCCAATTTGACGATGCGCCAACCTTGACTCAGACCCGGAACTAGGAGAACGCGGTTTGAACCCTTGTTCTTCGCGGTCTTCTTGATGTTCAGGATCTGGTTCGCGTTCGTGTTTACCGTTACCGTTGGGCTTGGTATAACCGCGAGCGGCGGCAAATTGGTCTAATCTTTCTTCTTCTGACTGGATAGCTTTCTTCATAGAACCGGCTAAAACCTTGGCTCTGTGGTAGGCAATGTCGTTGTAGGTAAGGGTCCAATACTTGTCCCGTTTGTCTTTCGGTAGGGCGTAGTAATCTTTCCCAGTCATAAATACTCTGCCCTTCTCATCCAATCGCTCTTGAGTGGGCTTGGAGGCTAGATTCTGTTCCATCATCTCGCCAAACTTACCCATGGCGGCGTGAGCCGGGTTCTGGGGGTCATACTTAGCTAAATCGTGCATGATAGAGTACAGAGCCTCAATCTCGTGGTTTAGATTGGTAGCTGCCCGGGTGTAGTAATCAAACGCAATAGGATTGGTTTGTTTCAACTCATCCAACTTTTCCCGGTTTATCTCCCCATTTTCATGGACTAAATCGGCAAAGTCTTCCCCAACTTCTTTCCAGAAGTCCCGGGCTACGTTGGTCTGTTCCTGAGCGATAGTCTGGCGGGCTTCCCGAAGGTTCTCTTTCCGTTTGAGTTCAGTCAATTCCTTCCTGATATCGTCATTCCCGCTGTCGTCCTTCTTTTCAGAGGCGATCCGTTCAGCTTCGATATTGCCCGCTGCCCGGGCGTAGTCTCTGGAATCCCAGAACTCAAACAGGTCGTTCTTGTCGTAGTATTCCTTATGCTCATCAGCTTCCTCATCGAAACTCTCCCCCGGGTGTTCCTTCTCCCATGCTTTACGGTAGGCTTCGATTCGGGTTTGGGCGTCCTGATAGCGTTTGGATGCGCCTTTATACTCATCAGGCCACATCTTTTCTAGGCGAGCCAGGACTTCGAGGTGCCGCGCTTCTGGGCCGGTAGGTGTGGGAGCCTTTACTTCAACCTTTTCCTCTTTCTTCTCAGGCTTGAGTCCTCGGGCCACACCCTCAGCAGCAGCCGAAGCGATCCGTTCTATTTGCTCCGCGCCTAAAGGTTCGGATTTAGGTTCGGGCTTCGGCTCTTTTACCTTGAGCTTTTCCTTGTCGCGCTTCTCTTTTTCAACCTTCTTTTTGGAAGCGGCCTCAGCCTCGTCTTTATCGGCTTTTTCCTTCTTGCGATCTACCCCGACAAATTCATCTAGAACATGCTCACCCGCTTGTTCTAAGCTGGTTTTGACCTTCTCATCCGGTTTCTTGCCAGCCGCCAGAGCGTCATCAGCCGCCTTTTTCTCCGCTCGCTTATTGGCTTCGTCAGCTAAGACTACGTTGATAGGAGCGTCATTGGCTTTACGGAACTTACCGGATTCGTCACGTACTGTTTCTGGCATATCTAGGATAGTTTGATGATTTGATGGTTCTCTGCGCTGGCAATTTCCTGAAGCACATCTATAGCGTGCTGATACTTCTGGGCTTCTCTCATGCTGATCTGTGAAGCTGGACCCTTATCGTTATCGGGAGAAGCTTCCAATCCTTCAGTTAAGGCTTTTACTTGATGCTGTTTAACCTTGGCCTCGACTAGCTTTAAGAGAATGTCGAACGCCCCCTTGGTTAGCCAAGATTTAAGCGCGTTCTCGTCCGCGATAGGTAAAGCATCAAATGTGCAGCGGATCATGCCGGATAGGTTACAAATAGCCCTAGAAGGCTATTTAGCAAGACTTATTAAGCGGGAGTAGGTTCCTTAACGGGCTTGTTTGAAGCTTCTATCTTCTGAATTTCTAACTTTCCCTTGGCTACCTGAGCTTCTAAAGCCAGCTTTGCAGCCGCTTCCTCAGTTTCCCTTTGAAGCTCTAGCTTGTGTTTTTCTTCTTTACGCTGTTCGTCCTGAACAAAGGCCACCTGTTTTAACTGCATCTTTTGTGCGGCTTCAGCCTGTTTTACAGCAGCCTTGTCTTTGTCAGCACCAGCTACCTTATAAATTTGCTCTAATTGTTTAATCTGAACCTGTAATGCTTGAACTTCCTGTTCGGTCTTCGCGGCCTGTTGTGCGGCGGGCTGGGCGACTTTCTCGGTAACGGTCTGTAGAATCGTTTGGGCTAAAGCCTGTAAAGCCTGCTGTAGTTCAGGAGTAATCTTAGGTTCCTCGCCCTTATCTTTGGAAATCGCCAACTTAAACCCTCTTGGAGCGCCTGCCATAATCGCAGCCTGCTCAATAATCTTGAGCATGTTCTTGACCCCGATTGCTTGGTGAAGATCCGGTTGACCGGCGATCACTCCCAAGGTTTGGAACAGAACCTGAGCAATAGCTGATTCATTTGGTTTCTGTGGACCTTCATTAGCACGAGCGAAATGTTCAAGAGCCAGATCGGATTTATTACCTTTAACCCACAGTTTCTCAGTCGTTCTTTGTTCGATAGTAAACCCGAGTTCATCAAGGTGCTGTTCCACGTTCTCAATATCAGAGGATACCCGAGCCGAAACCTTCCTATCTCCGTACGCTTTCCAGCCTTGATAAAGCTGTCGTTTCCAAGCGTCGATTCCTTCATCTACGGACGCGGAAGTAAGAGCGCGTCGGGAGGCGCTGGCCTTCCCGGTCCTAATCACTTCTTCTTTGCTCTGCTGATGAGTCGCAGCAGCTCCAGCTTCTTGAGAGGCTATCCCAAGAACCCGGTCCATCATGTTCAGGACAACTCCGATTAACTGGTAGAGTTCCTGAATACTAGCTTTGGTAAGCTGAACAGGAATGAAAGCCCGGTTAATGTCAGTCCCAGCCATCTTCCTTTTAAGCGAGTCAAACGAGATAAAATTGGTTGAGCGATACTTAGCCTCTCCACTGTTCTGAAGCTTGGCGATATCCTCTTTGTCCACGATCTGGTTATCGTAGAAAATGACGTTCATTAAGTTCTGGCGAGCGGTCAGGCCCATTTGGGAAAGGATCATTCCGAGATGATCTTGATAAGGGATAAGTTCCAGACCGAGGGACGAATTAAGACCGGCCATTTCGTCGTAGTCGTACCCCATGAACCATGAAGGGGTGTAGGCGCATGGCTCAGCCCAAATAACAGTGTCATCCCCGGCCATGGTGAACTTATGCCAAACCGGGCAATCGTAGGTATCGACCAACTTCCCGTCCTTGTATCGGCCAAGGCCCCAATCTTTGGGAACTATCTTGGCGAACTGTTCCACGACGAATACGGAATGGTCTCGGTTCGCAGTGGTGTACTGCGCGGCTTTATCTTCTCTGTCTTTAGGTCGGTAGCTACTGATTGGGAACCCGGCCCTACACGGAAAGAGTTCATCAAAGTATTTCCCTGCTCCTGGGTGTTGAAACCAATTCGTTCCAGCGAAAATACTCTGCCTATTCCATAACATCCGATCATCGAAAATGTCTCCATAAGATTTAATATGCCAGTAACCGATAAATTCTGTACCAGTATCAGTGTTCAAACTGGTCAACGGATACCGTAGATCGTAGAAAAACTTGGTTGGGTGAGGGTGGGTGTATCTCAACCCTTCTTTTACCGTGAACCGCTTATCGGTAACTGATCCGTCCTCGTTATCACGTTCACGTCTTTGTTCCTCACAGTACCATTCCTCTCTTGGGAAGGTCAGCATAATCCCGTACTTGAGCATCTGTTGAATGGACTGTTTTAGAACCGAGGAGTAACCAAGGTTGGTGGACATTACCTCCACCGTGTCGGTTAGAATCTCACACAGAGCACGGTTACGTGAACTTTCCTTTAACGGATTGTAGGGAAGGAGCGGGGAAGTGTTCCGTTCATTGAAAATCTGCCCAAGAACGTTGGCGACGTACGCTTTAACAATCGGAATGTAGATTTGGAAAAAGACCGGGGGGTTTAACAACTTCTGGACTTGTCCATTCGCTCCGGGAATATCAAGGAAAAGTTCGGACTCAGACAATCCCCAATCTTTCAAAGCCTGCAAGGTGCCAGCCGCGTCTAGCCGTTTGGAAAGGATATTCTGAACCAGTGTAGGAGTGGTTTGATTGAACGGAACCTCGTAGGCTAGATCCACAGCGGCGTACGCTCGCCACTCAGCAAGGCTCATTTCAATCCCGTTACGGTTACGGTCAGCTAGAAGATCGACCAACTTACGGATCTTGGTTGGGTATTTGGCTCTGTCCCCGTCAAAGATTTTCTTATAGGAGCCGCTGGAAATGCCTCTCCTTTTAAGGAGGCTCATGTCAATCGCCATGGGATGCCTCCATTACTTTATCGCGCCAATCCACGTTTAAGTTTCCAGATTGGCTATCGCTGGATTGGAATAACGTTTCTTGGGTGCGGGCTGTTCTTCCTCCTCCGCTTCCTCTTTAGGAGTGGCTTCTAGCACCTCGAACTCGCCCGGGGAGATTTGCCTAACCTTGACCTCTACCGTGTATTCCTCGCCGTCATCCCAGTTGCCGATAGTGTCAGCCCATGCGTCATTAGTGGGGTCTAACGATAGCCGGTTCTCTACCGCGCCCGGTTCGTCGATAGCTTCAGAAGCATTGCCAGTTTGATACCCAGGACCAGATTCCTTCATAAAATTTAAGTGCAAACGCCGGACTTATGAATTACTAGTAGGTTACACAGTCTAGTTAGACAAGAGCAAATATGGCCATTAGTAAGACCGGCGAATGGTCCCCAGACCTTTTCCCTAAGCAGTTAGAAGCTCTTTCCTATTGCCAACCTAGTAAAAGAAACTTCATTTTACTCAACGGGCCTCGTTGGGCTTCCAAAACTTGGCTCGCGCACGCCGCAGCGATTCAACATGCTTGGGAGACTGACAGAGCTGATATTTGCATCCTAACCTTCACCCAATCGTTAGGTATAGATTCTGGAGTTTGGCAGCACCTTACAGAGATATTCCTTCCCGAATGGATAGGGGGAGAGGATCAAGACGGTAACTCGTTCGGGGGCAGGTTCGGAATGGAGTGGGCGAGAAAGCCCTACATTCAGGGCGTAACCAAAAAGCCGTCATGCTCTATCATTAACAAGTTCGGGACCATTTCAAAGTTCTCCCTGCAATCACTTAGGGTCGAAGCTGACGTTGAAAGGCTGTACAAAAGTAAAGCGTATTCGATGATCTGGGTCAACGAGTTGAGCAAGTTCAAGGACCGAAAAACGTTTGATACCCTGAAGCAGTGCTTACGAATGCCGCATTTAAAAACCGAGCAGCATTTATTTCTCGCAGATACAAACCCAGACTTGGAACTAGGCACAGCCTCTCCATGGTATCAGCTTTGGTACGGTCTGCTCGGGAATGATGATTGCCCGCCTGAGTTGAAGCCGTTGCAAAACTCGCTTCGCCTTATCGAGTTCACGATTGACGACAACCTCGCTCTGACTGACGAAAAGAAGGCCCAGCTTCGCGCAGACTTCTCACATGACCCAGACCTACTCGCCGCTTATTACTACGGGAAATGGGTTACAGCCTCACAAGACGCGCTTTTCTACGGAGTGTTCAAGCCCAACATTCACGTAGTCGGAGATTATGAAACCCCAGCGATACCCGATCCTGATATTTTGGTTCCAGATGATAACTGCATTGAACTCACATGCGGCCTAGACCCGGGTGCTCGGAACTGCGCTGCTGCATTCTTAGAAAAGATCACGCTGAAACGAGATGGCAGGGACGTTCCAGCATTCAAATGGATCGATGAACTGGTCATTGTCGGGCAGGATTTTGAGCTTTCCGACTTTGTTGAGGAACTTGTTCGCAAGATGGAATTCTGGGAAACCGTTCTTGGCAGGAAAGTGAACTGGAGGTGGTGGTCTGACCGAAGCGTGTTCGATATGAAGGTGCCGTTTGCCGGAGATTTATACTGGCACAACTTCATTTATGATTTAAGCGGTGGGAAAATTGTTTGCATGGCGGCAGAGCGCGGGAGGGGAAGTGTTGCGACCAGGGTTGATCTGTTCAGAAAGATTTTATGGGAGGACCGGATCAGGATTTCTGCAAACAAGTGCCCGCACGGAATTCAGATGATTAAAAGTATTCGCAGGGGGAAAACGCTGGGTGCTGTCATTGACAGGGCGAGCCAGTGGAAGCACTCGTTTGATAGTGTGAGCTATCCGATAACTTCAGAATGCTGTGATGAGTTAAAAAAATCGGTGATTGTGAATTATAAAAAGAAATCCGAGATGACTTCCGGCCTGCTTCAAGTTGCCATGTGATGACTTACTCCCGGTGGAAATTCGCCCGCGCCTTGCTCATAGCTGCTTTGTTCAGTGATTTATCCACTATCGAACCCTATCGCCGTGCGTGGAGAGCATTAAAGGCTATTCTTGGACGATTGGATGTGGGCGAGAAATGTTCACCGGAAAAGTCCGAGGCTAGAATGAGGTGTTGTGAAGGGTGCAGCGTTTACTCTCATAGATTCCAAACATGCGGTTCTCCGTTGGACTCCAAGACCAAAGGATTGGGGTGCTTCTGTTACCTACCTGTTATAGCTCAAATCGAATCTCATACGTGTTGGCTGGACCAAGAGGGGCTAGGTGATGTGTGGGGTTGGTCTAAGATCGTAGATAAACACTTGCCAACCTCCTAGACCTTAGCGTAGGTTCGCATTGCCATTTCCGGCTGGCTCAGATAATTGAGCTTAACTTTCCTATTTCCGGCTGAACCGGGCCAAGCCCGATCCATTGTCACCGTTAGCCTTGCCCGTGTGGACCAGCCCGGTCCTACGGGCCAGGGCGACAATCTATTACATTTATGGGAACACCAGTAACTGACAGCTACGGTGCGTACGCGCCTCAGATCAATTCAGCTAGTGTGGGTGGGAAATATACCACCGAGACTATCGCGGGAATACCACAGTTTGAGAACGGTAAACAATTCACCACCAAAGCTGGGACGATACAGAATTTCGAGGCGTTCAACTCCAGTAATGATGAAGTGTACGTAGCCGTTTACGACAGTGAAGACGGGGACAATCCTGATTCCGGGGATAGAGTCCTGAACGTAACCACCCTTCCAGCTAAAGGGTTTGAATCCATGTTTGACGACGAGATCGAGTTCAATCGTGGACTCTACGCCAAGGCGTTCACCGATCCCGGCCTAACCACCCCAGCGGGGGACGTTATGTCGTACTACGCGAAGTGGACTTTTTAAGTTTATGCACAGACTTATACTGCCATTTTTACTACTGACCCTAGCCCTTCCCGCCATGGGCGGGGTGATTGTCGGTCCAGCGCGTGGCGGGGGAGTTGCCGTCACCCCGGGTTCGGGAATAACAATGAGCACTAATGGGGCTGGAACATTGGTTACAATCAGCGGTGGCGGTGGCGGTCCTCAACTCTGGTACACCAACGCATCTGATGGTTCGATAATGAACACGAACCAATCCCTAGGCAAAGTATCCATAGCTGGGACTAATGCGGTGATTACGGCGGATACAGGGCCACATGCTTTGGATTGGCTGTTCGTAGTGCGAACTAATGGAACATCCGATTTCTGGCTGAGGTCTGACGGGAGTAGCTTCATTGGTCCAAGGGTATTTGATGACGTTACGGCAGATGACTTTAGTGTTTTACGCCCGTTTCATGCAGTAACAATGACAGATAGCAACGGTCCAAACAGAATTTTCCTTTCTGGAATCGCAGAAAATAGCGGTGATGCTCTTTTGTATCAGGGTAATTTTTCATTACAGGCTTTAGCAAACCCGGATACTTCGGCGGGGATTCTTAGGCTAAGGGGCGACCTGACAAATGGGCGGTCTGACTTGGTATTTATCAAAGCAGACCCTGGCGGACCTGATGGAAGCATTTTTTTGATAGAAACCAACGGCATAGATGTTTTTTGGGTAGTTGGTGACGGAAATATCAGAAGGATACGTAATGTACCGTATGAATGGCCAAGGACCAACGGAGCGGCAGGAAAAGCCTTAACCACAGACGGGGGTTCCCCTCAGCAATTGTACTGGGACACATTCGCGTCTCCTTCTTCGGTTACTCAAGCTATCAACAACAATGCCCGTATCGGTCCCGGCACACTTAATTTCATACCCAGATTCCTGAACCCAACCAACGTCACAGATTCAAGGGTTCATCAGGTAGAGACAAACCAATGGAACTGGAATGTAAGGACCAACTATGGTGCAAATACCAACTCGTGGACCAATCGAATCTATTCGTCCTTTACCAGCACAAATCTTTTTCACGCCGTTGATTATGTTATCAATGAACCGGGTGCAAATAAGTACAATGGAATCTTCCCTGTGCGCGGTTCAGGTGATACCACATTGGCGCAAAACAAATTCAGACTGTACGACTCATGGGACGTAAACGGAGTAGGCCAAGGAACCGCTCCCGATTCAGCGGGGGATTGGCTTCCTGTTACTGACGGGTTTCAAAGTATTGGCAATGGATCAAAACGACCCAAGGACGTTTTTATCAGTCGATGTTACATAGCAACCCCAAGAGACGATTCTATCATATTCGGAGACGGCTATCAGGGTCATGGATTCGGAGTAAGTAGTGCCGGATCTTTGTACTTCACCGGACCAAGCCTTGCCGGGATTCAGTTCAACCAATCCGGTCTTTTAGGCGCGGCACAACTTGATATTGGACAGTATGGTGTCGGGTTTGGAGCTGCTGGCAGCAACGTCTTAGCCTCTATCAGATACGGCGCAACCGCTGGTTTGATTGCAGTAGGCACAAACTCGGCTGTGAATGCGCCAACCTCCGTGGGAGTGATCAGTGCCAATGCCAGCGGGTCCGATCATGGTAGCCCTGATTTTATATCTGGATCTGGTGCAAGCACAGGAACTGGGACCAACGGAAGCTGGAGGGTGCAAACTTCTGAGAAGGCTAACGCTACTTCGTCCACAGCTAATACCGCTACAAGGAAGGACCGGATATTTGTTATCGCGGACCCGATTGTATTAACAACCAACTCAGCCACTGTGGTTTTTAACGCCACGATCCCGACTGCGCTTCGAGGATTTGGCGGGACAGTATTTGCACACACTGAGATTGAGAATGGTGTGGATATTGCGACCACGGATGACACATTTACAATATCAGCTAATAGAAAGGGTTCGACTGTGGTGGCTGGGGCGATTAGCACTGTGCAAACCGCCAGCAGCACATCGGGTGGTTCTGCCGCTATAGCCAATACTTGGACGCTGGTAGCCAACGCTCAAAGCGTGGACCTGAAGGTGACTTGCGTTACGTCTGGGATTCTTTCAACCAATTCAACCTGTCGAGTAACCTTTATACCAAACTCCAGCGCAGTCCCGGTCATAACGCACCCGTGATGATTAAAAAATTTACTTTATTATCTCTGTGTTTGGTTCTTTTTACTGCTGCTAAACCGGGCGGCGGCGGGACTGCTGGGTGGAAGGTTTTTACTACGAACCTTTCGCGGTGGACGGCAGCCAATGCGCCTACACCAAGTCCCGGCGATGTGGCAACCTGCCCTATCAGTTCGGTTTACGCCAATTACACAGCGTTTTTCGTGACGAACAAGACCGAGAATATTCTTGGCAAGACTATCACTGCGACTTTTACGGTCACTCCGACAAGCGGAGATCCGGGATATGTCTGGGGAGGATACAACATTCCGGGTGGAGGATACGGAACTGTTGCCGAAGCTAGGTTGTATTTTTCGAGTCGAACAGACTACTCCAACACCAGAAATGTTGAGACTTACTGGTTCGCGGCGAACGGCACGATAGTTGATGACGCACTGGGCACCGTAACAATATCAACAACTGTTCAGCCCATGAACTGGTCACACGGGTATGGCTGCAATGGTTCGACCTGCCTCGCTGAGTTCATGGCGGCTGCACAAGGTTGTGTGACTTATGGAATCGCCTTGGGTAGTGAGCAGTTTTACGACACGGGCGTAGCCACTACGAACGGAACAGCAACGCTTCATTTGCAGAGTTTCACAGTGCAGTGAGTGTGCTCGACTATATCAACAAGCGACTGGCCCAGTTGCGAAAAGATAAAGCCTCGCCCTTGATTGTGTCTGACGGTGAGCGGGAGCTGTTGAATCTCAGGAAATGGTTAAAGCGAAAAACCAAAGTGAAATGATCAGGGACGAAGTACTTGAGGAACGCATTAAACACGAGCGGGATCAGCGCGATTCCCTGGTTAAACTACTTGATGAACGAGACAGAGCAAATAAGGAAGCTATCCGAGCCGCATTTGCTTCAGCAGAAAAAGCCAGCGAAAAGACCGATCAAGCCTTGAAAGAGTACAAGTCGTCCTCAAATGAGTGGAGAGCGACACTCAATGACATTGTGGCTAGAATGATAACCCGGGTTGATTTCGAGGCTCACCAGAAGCTGATCGATAGTAAGATTTCGGACCTGCGCGAATCCAGAAGTTCGAACGTGGGCAGGGATTCGGGTAAGTCAGCGATTTGGGCTATTGTAGTTGTGTTGATAGGTTGGGGATTGACCATTGCGTTATTTCTAATTAAGCGATAGAGAAACCCTAAACACGCTGTCTAAGCGAGAAATCTGGAAATGAATGATACCCGAACTAGCCAGTATTCCAAAAGTGGAACCGGATTGGAATATTATCGTCCCGGTTGGTGCCGCCGTGTTCGGTACGCTCGTGGTGGTGGTTGGTTTTCTTTTCAGGATTTGGGATCGCATTAAAAAATGCTTTCCTGACAAGCTAGAGTTTGACTTTTTAAAAGCGGAAGTCCACGAATTGCGTGTACGTGTAGCAACTCTGGAAAAACAGGACAATAAGCTAGACAACATTTTAGCCGCACTTGAACGTAAACGCAGAACGCATGAATAGTCTCTTAATTGTCGAGGACGACGAGGCTTATAGGGAAAGTCTGCGTAAAAGATTGCTAGGTAGATACATTGTTTTCGGGGTATCAACTCTAGCCGAGGCTATAAAAGTTTTCGGCACCTGCATATTCAACGCCGTTCTTTTGGATACGGGTCTTCCCGATAGCCACCAATACGAAACCGTATCAAGAATGAAAAGGAAACATCCACAATGTGCCATAGTGGTACTCAGTGGAAACGAAGACCCCGGCATTGTTAGGAAGTGCATTACTGATTCAGCCAGCAGTTATCTCATTAAAGGCCGAGACGATCAAAACGTTGAAACCCTGGTTAGCGCAATCGACACAGCCATGGCTAACAACGCAATCTCACAAAAAGTTGAACAGGTAAGGAAAGCAATCGAGAACGGAACTGAGATATGACGAATAAAACTAGAAAGTGGATCAGGGCTGGTCTGGAAACTCTGATTCATGGCGGTGCTGCGGCATTGGGTTCGGCTATTTCGGCTGCGCTGATAGATAAAAGCAATTTCGCCTTGTTCACGCCTAACTCGCTTCAAATGATGGGAACCACATTCATGCTCAATGGCGGACTTCGCTTCGCGCAATGGTGGGCCAATAATCCGCTACCGCCTGATTCTGACAGCACGCCGCCGTTTGCTGGCACAGTGCCAACCATGAGCCTCAACCCAATGACAAAGGTTATGCAGATACCAAAGGAATAAAGTGGTGAACAGGAGTTTCCCGTCCACCACTTTGCCTTACATCACGCGCACCGGACCGCACCCTACCGCACCGCACCTTGCCGGACCACAGCTTACACTAGATTGCCGGTCCATGCCCCACCTAGCACTTGATTGCCAATGCACACCATGCCTCTCCTTTAACCATACCGGCCTTTCGGCCCGAACCAGACCATAGCGAAACACGCCTAACCATAGCGAAACACGACCAGACCATACCATTGACCACCTAACCTAGGCAATCCGCACATATCCGATCCTGACAGAACCAAACCAAACCACAGATCAAACCTCACCCTTCCCGAGCGGTCCTCTGACTTCCGCAGCAGGCATAGCCGCACCAAATTTCTGTTCCGGCTCTGACATTACACGATTGTTCCAATACGATTTTGCATCTTCTTCTTCGCCAGAAGTTGGACCACGCGCCCCGCACCAACCGCAACAAATCTGAACGCCATCCGAGTCACTTTTAATTATTGTCGGTTTGTTCTGGTAGCAAAATGGGCAGCGTAATAATTCAATCATCTAAAACCTCAAAGTCTGTCAGGATAAATCTTCCGAACGATGGTCGAAAGTCGGCCAATCCAATCAACTTTCCAGCCGCTTGAATCGTGGCGTTGAGAAGTGATTGGTTGATATATTCCGGCAGGTTTACCATGAGAATGAATGTTGCGGTCCATCCCTCGTTCATTGCTGGCCGATTGCGTGTGATAGCGTTCCGTTGAATAACTACCCTGCGTTTATCCATGTAATCCCAATCCTTTGTACCAAGGCTTGCAAGTGGGGTCAGGCTTACAATTGCAGCCTTGAATAGATCCGCCGCACTCTTGCGTGGCGATCTGGGATCTTGCTGAAACTTGGCAGCACCCACGATAGCTCCACGGAGGTATTCCCCGGGAATGCAAATCTCGTTTTTGTCATTTCTGTACACGTAGCTTTCCACGTCATCAGTTTTCTTTTCTTTGCTTCCCTTGCTGGCTTTTGATTTGGACTCCACACTTTCGCAGTTCCAGCGATGGAACAGAATAGGAGATACACCCTCAATCGTGGCCTGGACACGATACGGACACTGAAAGTCTATGCCATTCTCTGCGCCGTTTGTTGGGGATTCCCCTCCGATTTCCGTAACTCTATTTTTAACCTTGATTGCCATTTTATCACCTTTCCAAAAAATCAGCGCCGCCTCCTAATGGTTCTGTGATGAGCAGGCGCAATCGTAAGAAAGGCCCAAAAGGAAACGGCGCTGATAATACTAGCACTCTGCTCATCTATGTGTATCCTACTGTCGTGCCTAGGCAATGTCAAGAGAAACCTACCCTAGACGATCTACACCGTGCCGTGCTCAAAGAGATGGCGTCTATAGAAAAGACCCTAGAACTGAACGCCCATGATCGGAAATGCCTAGCTAAGTTGCTAAAACCAGAGATTGACGTAACCCAGTCTAAGGGGAATGTTAGGTCCACCAAATTATGAACAAGATAATCAGACTTCGCTTTAGACACCAACTAGCCCAGGAATGGAACAGATCCAGTGCCGCCAGTAAATTGAGGATCGCCTTGTGGTCCTTTGCGGCTGGACTGTTAATGCTGGGGGTTCTGTTCCTGACGGGGTGCCAAAGCCCGGGTGGACAAGCGATGAGCCATGCGGCTTTTACCGCTGCTGTGACCCTAGGGGAACAATTTGCGCTAGAGCAGCACCCTGAAGCCGTGCCCTACGTTCGCGCAGCCGTGCCGGTGGTGTGTTCGGTTGCCAACGGGACCAATGTCTCGCCTCAAGCCATTGTGAGCGCATTGGAGGCCGCTAATGTAACGAATGCCACGACTAAGCTGATTGTCAATTCGTCCCTAGCCTTGTTCAACGTGGTTATATCTGGAATCAGCACGAATCAGACCGAGGTGAAGCTGTACGCACAAGACCTATGCAATGGCATGACTGCCGGATTGCCTCCCGGTGAGCCGATTGGTGGCAAGGACCGAGCCATGGCTAAAAAGGCTCTCAAATCTGTTCCGTCTAACGTTCCCCATTTACGTTAATACTACAAGACACAGTTCTGGTAGTCGGGATTACTGCTGGGGTTCTCATGCTGGGTCTTGCGGTTTGTTACGCTTACGCTGCGTATCGGGATAATCACCGAAAATGACCAATTTATGAAAATATTTTTACTAGCAATTATAGCCCTTTCTTTTACTGGATGCGCCTTTCTTAAATCAACGACAGAAACAGGGCCGGAAGGGACGGTAACGACGCGGGTAACTTCTTACACTCTTTGGGATTCTGATGCTGCACTAGCTAAGTTTCAAAACCGGGGCGTTCTTACACGATCTAATGAGTGGGCACCCGGAACATCTATTGGTTCGCTTAGTCAAGCAAGCACTAGCACAAATATAAACGAGCTGATAAGCTCTGTGGTTGCTGCGGCAGTCAAGGCTGCGATTAAACCATGAGGATGGAAACGTTAAGCAGCCTTTGTGCAATACTGCTCTCGGGTTGTTTGTCGATCAACCTTCCGACTCCATCTCCTTTGTTAAAATCTGTTTCGCTGAATACCCAATCCGCCTCAACCAATATCCATCCCAGAGCGGTAATGGTCGGTGCCTTGGACAGCTTTGCGCCAGTATTCGCATTGCAATTCTCTGACACAGATCGCAGGCCGGTTGCGGTTTTAGAATTAAATGCGGACGACGCCTTGAACACCTACTCAGTTGTCGGCACTATCACCTACACAAACCTTCCCCCAGCACCAAAATGAATGAAGCATTGGTACGGCTGGAACAAGGACATGATTAAGCGCAGAAAGATTAAACGGTATGGGTGGACCCCGGATTTTCCCGATAACAGGGATCTGGTCTATGAAACCCGAAAGATGGGTCATATCCTTCCTGAAGTAGTGGATCTGCGTCCTAAATGCCCCCCGGTTCAAGATCAATCCAACCTTGGGGCCTGTACCGCGCACGCTATCTGTAGTGCTTTCCAATTCGAACAAATGCGCCAGGGGGTTGAATCGTGGCAACCTTCCCGACTCATGGTTTATTTCAACGAGCGGGACATGGAAGGGACGGTTGATTTTGATTCCGGGGCACAGCTCAGGGATGGGATTAAATCCATAGCCAGCCTCGGGGTCTGCCCTGAGACAGATTGGCCCTACGACATATCCAAGTTCACCGACCGCCCGCATGAGTGCGCCTACAAAACAGCTTTAGATCATCAGGCTTTGTCCTATCGCCGGATCGGGTTCATTAAGAACAGCATGATCGATTGTCTGGCCCAGGGACTTCCATTCGTGTTCGGGTTCACCTGTTACGAAAGCTTTGAATCTCAAGAAGTAACCAACACCGGCATGGTTCCGATGCCAAAAGAGAACGAATCAGTGGCTGGGGGGCACGCGGTTTTGTGCGTGGGCTACAACCAGCCCAAAAAACTGTTTTGCTTCATGAATTCGTATGGTACAGGGTGGGGAGAGAACGGATTTGGCTGGCTCCCGTTCGATTATCTAACCAACCCAAACCTTGCTGATGATAGGTGGCAGGTTTCTAAGGTAGAGGGATAGGGTTATCCCTATCTGAATCAGCTAGACAGGGGATCTGTTAAGGACTAGGGTCTAGCAACCAAAAGGACCAACTATGAACTTTTTAATGACTTTAGCTGAAATAAAGCTGAACGCTGGCAGCGATAACGGGTTCATCCAGCAGCTTATTACCCTTCTTATCATAGGAATCTGTGTTGGGATTGTGTATGCAATGGGTTACTGGTTTTTTAATCGTCCAAGTATCGCCGGAAAAGCCCCGATTGCCATGACGATCTGGAATGGCTTATTTGTGCTGGTCGGGGGAATAGTCATAATCAACTTCCTACTCAGCTTAGGGGGCCACGGCTTTATAAAATGGTAATTCAATGACTCGTCACGAAAAACCAAACGACGAAGGTCTAGCTGGATCTGTAAAGGATTTGGCTCAATCAATTTCCCGGCTGGCAAGCGCAATTGACTTGCGAGACGGGGAAGAAAATAAACTAAAACAGATCCTTAACCGGATCATTCAAACAGAAAGTACTATTATGTCCGCAATCTCAGATTTTGCAGCAAAACAAAAAGCATTCAATGACCGGCAGGGTGCGGCCATTGACGGTGCAGTAGCATCCGTTACCGCCCTGACCGCAGACGTTCAGGCGTTGAACGATAAAATCACTGAACTCCAGAATAGCCAGGGCGGGGTCACACCTGAAGATCAAGCCTTGATCAATGATCTGGAAACCCAGGGTGACGCAGTAGCAACCCGGCTAGAGGGTGTAGCCTCGGCATTGGCCGCTCTGGACGCGCAGACCCCTCCAGTGGTTCCGCCTACTCCCTAATGCACATTTTGGCAGGCGC
>Ga0070685_10000137_pt1 | contig 47120 bp, 51 predicted proteins | sample KBSS13LmetaG_FD_65651 | JGI IMG/M metagenome (GOLD analysis project Ga0070685, IMG submission 65651) | Switchgrass rhizosphere microbial communities from Kellogg Biological Station, Michigan, USA - KBS S1-3L metaG | ecosystem: Host-associated > Plants > Roots > Rhizosphere ...
AAGTGGACGTATAGGGTCTGACGCCTGCCCGGTGCTGGAAGGTTAACCGGAGGAGTTAGCCGCAAGGCAAAGCTTTGAAGGGAAGCCCCAGTAAACGGCGGCCGTAACTATAACGGTCCTAAGGTAGCGAAATTCCTTGTCGGGTAAGTTCCGACCTGCATGAATGGCGTAACGACTGGAGCGCTGTCTCAGGGAGTGACTCAGCGAATTTGTTGTTCCGGTGAAGAAGCCGGGTGCCCGCAACTAGACGGAAAGACCCTGTGCACCTTTACTACAACTTGACATTGGATGTCGGAACACGCTGTGTAGGATAGGTGGGAGCCTTTGAAGCCTGGCCGCTAGGTCGGGTGGAGGCATCCGTGAAATACCACCCTGAATGTTCTGATATTCTAACTCGGTCCTGTGATCCAGGACGAAGACAGTGGCTGGTGGGTAGTTTGACTGGGGCGGTCGCCTCCTAAAATGTAACGGAGGCGCCCAAAGGTTCCCTCAGGCTGGTCGGTAATCAGCCGTCGAGTGTAAAGGCAGAAGGGAGCTTGACTGCGAGAGCGACAGCTCGAGCAGGGACGAAAGTCGGGCTTAGTGATCCGGTGGTTCTGTGTGGAAGGGCCATCGCTCAACGGATAAAAGGTACGCCGGGGATAACAGGCTGATCTCCCCCAAGAGTTCACATCGACGGGGAGGTTTGGCACCTCGATGTCGACTCATCGCATCCTGGGGCTGAAGCTGGTCCCAAGGGTTAGGCTGTTCGCCTATTAAAGCGGTACGAGAGTTGGGTTCAGAACGTCGTGAGACAGTTCGGTCCCTATCTGTTGTGGGCGGAGGAGAGTTGAGAGGGGCTTTCACTAGTACGAGAGGACTGTGAAGGACGGACCTCTGGTTTGCCGGTTGTCGCGCCAGCGGCAGTGCCGGGTAGCTATGTCCGGTAGCGATAATCGCTGAAAGCATCTAAGCGAGAAGCGTGCCTCAAGATAAGCTCTCCCGGGGCGCAAGCCCCCTAAAGACCACTTGTAGACTACGAGTTTGATAGGCTGGGTGTGAAAGGCCCGTGAGGGCTTCAGCTGACCAGTACTAATCGGTCGTGCGGTTTAACATCTCCATCTTTGCTCCTGATAGACATGGTCTCAAAAGCCGTAAGGCGTAAAGCGTGAGGCGTTAGGGGTTTGAAATCCCGACTTCATTCGGGGTTTCGCCTTACACCTCACGCCTAACCCCTTACGAAGAGTGTTCCCGGTGGCTTTACCGGAGGGGCCACACCCGTTCCCATCCCGAACACGGAAGTTAAGCCCTCCAAGGCCGATGATACTGCTGCTGTGAGGCAGTGGGAAAGTAGGACGCTGCCGGGTTACAACAAAGGCCCGCTGGTCGAAAGATCAGCGGGCCTTTTCTTTTTCACAGAGAGGATGCGCAGGCAGACTGGTCATCCCCTGTGCTCGCGCAACGCGCGGTCGAAGACTCCCCTCGTTGGACGCCCGCACTACGGAGATCAACCAGGCTACCCGCGCAGGGAAGGTGAAAAAGAAAAGGCCCGCATCAAAAAATTCGCTGCGGGCCTTGTGGGCTGCTTCGGCTGGCGTGCTGCAATTCGTGATTCAGCCGAGGTCCAGCTGGCGTCGAACGAGTGGCCGGGGTTGTCGATGTCGATGACCAGCGGTGCGTGATCCGAGGGTAGAGGTTTTCCCTTCCGTGCCTCGCGATCGATTTCGGCACAGACTACGCGGTGTTTTAAAGATCCCGTCACGAGCAGGTGATCGATGCGCATGCCGAAGTTTTTATGAAAATTGCCGGTGTGGTGGTCCCACCACGAGTCGGGAAAATGATTCCAGGAACCATTAAGGATACAGTCGGTACCGGATGACATTCGGCCTGGCTCACGCTATGCTCGGTTCCCATGTGTGGCCATCATGCAGCCTTAACGATAAGGAGGGCGTAATGAGTCGAACGAAGATGATCTTGTGCGGTGCTGTTACCCTATGTCTGGTGTTCGCCTTCGGAGGACCGATCGGAACGGCGCCGGTGGTCATGGCCGACGAACCGCAGCTCGATCTGAACAGCCCCGATGTTATCAAACAGTTACTCGATCAGCACGTCGGGAAGCGGGTCAAAGTGAAACTGGAATCCGGGCAGGATCTAGAGGGCAAAATAGCAAAGGTGGGGTCGCATGCGGTGCACTTGACCGAGTTGAGCGGTATGGAATTCTTCGATGCAATGGTCAAGTTGGATGAAGTGGCGACAGTCATCGTCAGAGTACGCACGAAGTAGGACGCCTTTGGGGGAGAAAAGGACAAGCTAATTTTTATCGTTGGTTCTGCGGCGTGTCTCAATTCGTAAATCAGCTCAAGTCCAACCGGCGTCGAACGGATGGCAGGGGCTGTCGATGTCGATGTTAGGAGTCTGTCCGAGTAAGCCGTTCTACTCCGGCAAACCATCCGCAAGCATCTGCGTCGTTCTCGGCTGAAAACATTCTTCACCGTATTCCAGCGAATACGCCTCTGGATTTTTGGAGCCTGCGGCCGTATACATTTGCCAGCTGTTCCTTTTCCTCGCAACGAAGGATTACTCGGACAGACTCCTATCGGTGGGTGATCCGATGGTAGAGGCTTTCCCTTCCGTGCCTCGCGATCGATTTCGGCCTAGACAGCGCGGCACCGTCACGAGCAGGTGATCGATGCGCATGCCGATGTTTTTGTAAAACTTTCCGGCGCAGTAGTCCCTTTGGCTTTCTCGCGGAACCCCCCTCTAGCCACAATTTGCCTTGATCCTCATTTGGCCAGGGACAGTCCTAGGTTAAGAAGTTCGTGGATTCCCTTAACGTTACCTGGTCAGAGACGCGTGATGATCCGCAAGCGTCCTTTCGGAGATCGATCATGACGACATCGTTTGCTCGTGTGCTCCACGCCGATGGTCCAGATCCGGAACGTCAGAAGAAGCTGGGGCTGTATTCGTGGTTGGTAGGACAGTGGGAAATGGAGGTCACGACAATTCTTGAAGATGGGTCCACGCACGTTGGTCGCGGAGAGATTCACTTTGGCTGGATCTTGCAAGGCCGTGCCATACAAGACGTGTGGATGATCCCGCGCCTTCAAGAACGACTGCCAGGCATGAAGCAGCTTGAGGGATCGGGAAATTGGTACGGCACGACGTTGCGCATCTATGATCCGAACCTCGATGCGTGGCGTATCTTCTGGAACGATCCTGCAACAAACTTCTTCACGCAGCAGATAGGTCGTGCTCAAGGTCGGAATATCGTGCAGGAAGGACCCGACCCAAGGGGTGGTGTGATGCGCTGGACTTTTCTCGAGATCGAGCCCCTATCTTTTCATTGGACGGCGGAGCGCGCTTCCGCGTATGAGAATTGGCGAAAGGAAGTCGACATTCGTGCGCGGAGGTTGTGAATCGATCAAGAGAAGAAGAGGGAAGCCTCATCGCTGCTTCGGCAGGCGGGCTGCAATTCGGGAATCCGCCGATGCCCAGCCGGCATCGAACGGGTGGCCGGGGCTGTCGATATCGATGACCAGCGGTGCGTGATCGGAGGGTAGAGGTTTTCCCTTCCTGGCCTCGCGATCGATCTCTGCCCAGATAACACGGTGTCGTGAACCCTCGGCACCCACCTCTGCAGACCGCAATCATGATTTGGCGCTAGTTTGATTGGAGAAGTTGCCTGCAAATTCTCGACATCCACGCCTGAAAGCCGGTGGAACAGGATCGGATTAACCGAGTAGACTCTTGCCATGGATACAGTACTACCGACCGGTGAAATGCAGCAGGCGTACCTCGAGCGGGACGCTTCCTATGATGGCCTGTTCTTCCTCGGCGTTCGCACGACCGGGATCTTTTGCCGACCGACGTGTCCGGCACGGAAGCCGCTCCCGAAGAATGTCGAATACTTTCCGACCGCGCGAGCCGCACTCGTGGCGGGATACCGCCCGTGCAAGCGATGCCGACCCCTGGAGCTGGATGATCGACCACCATGGGTCACCACTCTGCTCGATGACGTGGAGCGGGATCCAGCGTCGAGGATTACAGACGGCGACTTGAGAGCACGGGGAACCGACCCGGGCACGGTTCGGCGCTACTTCCTCCGTCGGTACGGTATGACCTTCCAGGCGTTCAGCCGAGCCCGGCGGCTGTCCAGGGTCTTGAGTCAGATTCGAGAAGACGGGGCACTGGATGCTGCCGTATTCGAGAGTGGGTACGAGTCCCATAGCGGCTTTCGCGATGCGTTCTCCCAGACGTTCGGCAAACCTCCCGGTAGGTACCGGGATGGGAAGTGTGTGTTTTTGTCCTGGTTGCATACCCCGGTCGGTCCTCTCGTGGCCGGAGCGACGGACGAAGGAATCTGCCTCCTCGAATTCACTGACCGAAGAATGCTGGAGGGGCAGTTGGCCGCGGTCCAGAGGCTATTCGATGCGCCGGCTGCCCCCGGATCTAACGAACACCTGGAAAAGCTGCAAGGCGAACTCGCGAAGTACTTTGCCGGGTCCTTGCGGGCATTTTCGGTTCCGTTGGTCTATCCCGGTACGCCATTTCAGCGTCAGGTGTGGAAAGAGCTGCTGACTATCCCCTATGGAGAGACTCGCTCGTATGAGCAAATAGCCATCGCAATCGGAGAGCCGACGGCGGTACGGGCCGTAGGCCACGCAAACGGGCTTAACCGCATCGCCATCCTGATCCCCTGCCACCGCGTGGTCAACAAGAACGGCAAGCTTGGCGGCTACGGGGGTGGGCTGCGGCGGAAGCAGCACTTACTCGCTCTTGAGGGCGTCGACGCGCAGAATATTTTTCCTGTAGTCATTAATGATGAGAAAGGGAAGAGAAGAAGGGGACGGGCTAATTTCCTAGAGCCATCAGCCCCGCGCGCGATAGCTAGTCGCTAAGACCGGCGTGCTGCATCGGGAATCTGCTGAAGCCCAGCCGGCGTCGAACGGATGGCCTGGGCTATCGATGTCGATGACTAGCGGTGCGTGATCCGAGGGTAAAGGTTTTCCCTTCCGTGCCTCGCGATCGATTTCGGCCCAGACAACGCGGTTGTTGTGATCGAAGAAGTCGATACGGCAATTGGGGTGTGGCGGGATGACGGTCACGAAATACAGGCAAGAGGAGCATTCCGCGGCATGACGCTAGTTGGGATCTGTTGCGGGGGAGCGGAAGAGCAATCCAGTAGTCGAAATCCGGAGCTCGTACATCGCCTGGTCGCGGGCGGGGATAAACGCTGCCGAACCGTACTCCGCGTCGACAAGAGGTGCGAGCCACGTATAGCGGCGCCGCAAGGTGAACAGATCGATCAGGCGATCGCCGGAGAGGGCATAGACGGTCCGCGGCTTCGCCCGCTCGTCGGCAATGTCGTGGTACCGTCCCGAGATCCGATCCAATTCGTACACCGTATGCAGGCCGATGAAGTTCGCCCAGGACTTCCACTTCAAGATGTGCGCATCGACGTAGATTTCATCGCCGCCTAAGGAATAGGTTTTCTGGCGCCCATCCGGAAATCGCATGGTCACGAGAAATTCTTCCGGCCCAGTCGATTCTGCGCGAATCGTTGCGACGAGGTCTTCTCGCGTCAACGCCTGATAGCCCTGCAGCGAAAGATGGATCGTGAGAAACAACAGTCCGGTGGAAAGGCAGGCCAAGGCCATCGAGCTATGCAGGGAAAAACGGAAAAACCGCTGCCGGCGAACCGCAGCCACAGCAGCCCAGAGAAAGGCCAAGCCCAGCACGCCGAAACCGATCGCGACGATGGTCAGCGCAGAATCCATCTTGTTTCCTCTCAGAGTGATTGTTACTCAGGCGTTGACGACTGTCACGTGAAAAGCTGCTAAACCGAGAGGGGAGCTTCTAGGCGAACTGAAATGCGCGAATCTGCCGAAGCTTAGCCGAGATCGAAGGGATGGCCGGTGCCGGCTTTGAAGTTTTCGTCGGTGCGATTCGGGACGCGGCCGGTCAGGGACATTCCCAGTAGTAGCCGATTTGCGGTTGCCTTATAGGGTTCGTCAGATGAAGAGTCATGAATCGTCTATAGAAAGGAGAAATCATCGTGGGAACAAATACTATTCGGCTCCATCGCGTATTACGTGCAACACCAGAGCGGATCTATCGAGCTTTTCTTGATGCGGACGCCATGGTGAAATGGCTGCCGCCAAATGGATTTACGTGCAAAGTCCACCACATGGATACCAAAGTCGGTGGCACCTTCAAGATGTCGTTTACGAATTTCACGACAGGCAAGAGCCACTCCTTTGGTGGCCAGTATTTGGAACTCGTGCCACATGAACGCCTCCGGTACACAGACATCTTCGACGATCCGAACCTTTCTGGAGAAATTCGTGTGACAGTCGTGTTGAAGCAAGTATCTTGTGGAACGGAAATGAATATAGTGCAGGAAGGCGTGCCCGACGTTATTCCAGCCGAAGCGTGCTATCTCGGTTGGCAAGAATCGCTAGTCCTTCTCGGGAAACTCGTCGAAGCGGAGATCCCAAACTGAGCTAACCCTTCAACGGGTTGACACGCCACACTCGGCTGTCACAGAATATTGCGGTCACTTCTTCCGGAGGGCGTGATGCCTCAGTCGGGTACTATGGCCACAAAGAAGATACCTGTGACGGTCATCTCCGGGTACCTCGGTGCCGGCAAAACGACTCTCGTCAATCATTTGCTCACGCACAAGCGCGGCGGAGAAATTGGCGTGATTGTCAATGAGTTTGGGGAAGTGGGGATTGACGGCGACCTCATCGTCGCCGATGAAGAAGCCTTGCTTGAGATACGCAACGGCTGCATTTGCTGTACCGTACGCACCGATCTGGTGGCAGGCGTAAAGCTTCTATTAGAACGCAGTAGCCGCCAACTAGATCGCTTGATTGTTGAAACCTCAGGATTGGCGGACCCGGCGCCGGTGCTCCAGACTTTTCTGGCAGATATCGAGCTGTTGACCCGCGTCGAACTGGAATCCGTGGTGACGCTGGTCGACGCCGCCAATTTCCCACGTCAGATCGATGATGGAATTGCACGGGAACAGATTGCCTTTGCGGATCTGATTGTGCTGAACAAAGTCGATCTGCTGAACCCTGGTGATATCGCGTCATTGGAAAGGGATCTGCGTACCCTTAATCCGATCGCGGCTCTTGTCCGAACTGTTAACTCGGAAGTGCCGACCGATAGCCTGCTCGGCGTGCACCGGTTCTCGTTGGTCAATGTGCTCGCCATCGAACCAGGCATTCTGCAAGACGAGCATGACCATGAACATGACAATTCAATTACCTCCTGCGCGGTTGAAACCGGCGATCCGCTCGACCCGGACCGCTTCAATCGGTGGGTCAATCAACTCGTTCAACAGCAGGGTCAACAGCTCATGCGCATGAAAGGGGTGCTGAACTTTCATGGCGAGGCGCGGCAATTCTACTTCCACAGCGTACACATGTTGTTGGACGCGAAGCCGGGCCGACCCTGGCAGTCTGACGAAGCGCGCCAGAGCCGCTTCGTGTTCATCGGCCGCCATCTCAACGGTGCTGCGTTGCAGAGCGGCTTTCTCGATTGCGTACACAATGTATCTCATCGTCCTGTCGCCCATTCTGTCGTATAGCCGGAGCGCATCATGAGACTTCAACATTACCTGGGCGGTCTGGAACATCTCGGGCCGGTGAATCTCATTGAAAGAAAAGTGTTCATGGCGGACTGGGAAAAGCGCATCTTTGGCATTCACACCGTGATGATGGCCGAAAGCACCCACCTGGATAAGTCCCTCCCGAAATACCCACTCTCGGAAGTGCCGACAACGTTCAAGGATACGTGGACCTGGGCTTCGCTGCGAACCGGCGCTGAAAACATGCAACCGTTCGAATATTTCAAATATCGCTACTATGAAAAATGGCTGATGGGTATCAGTCAGTTCTTCGTCGATCGCGGCTATGTGACCGCCAAGGAATTGGCTACATTGACGGAGCATTATGGGGCGCATCCGGACGCGCCATTACCAGACAAACCCAATCCGGCACTGAAGGAACAGGTCATCCGGTACCTCCATCACGGCGACTCCGGTCTGCGCGCATCTGTTAATCCGGTTCGCTTTGCAGTTGGGGATACGGTCTACGTTGCCGATCCAGAAGCTGCAGATCACACCAGACTGCCGGGTTTTTTGCGTAATAAGAAGGGCCGGGTCGACGAAGTGTACCCGGGAGCGTTCGAATACTTTGTATCGACTGGGCCGGATGGTCTGGCCGGGCCGCAGCATGTGTATTGTGTGTCGTTTCAGGCCTCTGACATTTGGGGACCGGATAAGAGTGAACCCAATACAGTCATTTATGCCGATCTTTTTGACGCCTATCTAAAGCCTGCCCATTCAATGTAGGCGAGGGATCTCGCATGTCTTCACTTTTTGAGTACGATAAGGACCGCGAAGCTGCTAGCGCCGCCAAAGTCCGCGCGTTGGAGGCGCTGCTGATCAAAAAGGGCGTGTTAGGCAGTGATTCTGTCGATGCGGTGCTTCGTCATTTCGAAACCGTTGCCGGCCCATTTAACGGTGCCCGTATCGTGGCGCGGGCATGGGTTGATCCGGAATACAAAGCCCGGTTGTTGGACGATACTCCCAAGGCCATCGCCGAGCTTCAATTTCCTGGTATGACCGGCGCCGAAGGCGAACATATGAAAGCCGTCGCCAACAGTCCGACGGTGCACAATCTGATCATCTGCACCTTGTGCTCATGCTATCCGTGGCCGGTGCTGGGGCTACCCCCCTACTGGTACAAAGATCCGGTGTTCCGTTCTCGTGGTGTGCGTGAACCACGCGCTGTACTCCGTGAGTTCGGTGTGACTATTCCAGCAGACAAGGAAGTCAAGGTATGGGACAGCAGTGCCCAGATCCGCTGGTTTGTGATTCCTGAACGGCCGGCTCACTCTGAACATCTGAACGAAGCACAACTCGCTGCACTGATCACACCGGAAGCCATGATGGGAGTGGCTCTGGTTCCTTCTGCCCCCAGGGCCTAAGACATTCCAATGTTTACTCGATTCGAGGAATATGCTGCGACGCAGATGCTCGGGCAACCGGACTCACCTCCGCGCAGTGAGGGAAAGCTGTTCTTCAGCGATGATTGGCAACGCACGGTATTTGGTCTGGCGTTGGCGTTATCTAAAGAGGGCCATTTCGAGTGGGAGGACTTCAGACACAAGCTGATTCATGCCATCGCTGCTTGGGAAGAGAAGGCCTGCACCGGGCAAGCGACGTGGGACTATTACGAGCACTATACACAGGCTCTGATTGACATACTCAACCAGTGCGGCCTTCTCAAACCTGGCGAACTGGAGCAACAGATGCGGCCGGACGACGCAAGCAAGTGACCGTGATGGTATCTGCCTCGCAGCTCGAAAGGACTCTCCATGAAGCACACAGTAGAGAACGAGAGCGTTAGGTCTGCGCGGTTGGTTAGTCAATCTGACATGTCGTCCCTTGATAGCCTCACCCTTGCGCTGGTCGCCAGTGGTCTTGGCTTCTATACGGACGAGACAGTGGCAGATCTTCGCAGTTATGTCGAGGCTAAAGGGATCGCGCATACTGCGAAGGAATTCGACGCATCCCTTGAGCGGGCCAAACGACACTTTGGCCAGGGAGACGCCCACTTATTTCTCTGTGACGGGGAGCCCTGCCGGCAACGACGACGTTTTGAGGCCACCTCCAATGCGTTACTACGTGAGGCAGAACACATCGGCTGCCGGATTTCACTTACGGCTTGCCAAGGGCCCTGCAAACAAGCGCCAGTAGCCTTACTGCGCGTGGGACACGGATGTGAATTTTTTGCCCAGTTCGTCCACCATCGAGACTGGGAGGCCGTCTTGGGCTTTGGTCAACGAGCCGCTCAAGCGAAGACTTTGCTTGTCGATGCCGGGACGGCGCAACCATTCCGGTTCGATCCAGTCCACCAACCGGAAAAGCCTAGCGCGGCACTTGAATCCGTCCGTTTTCTTGTGGGACATTTCGAAGGAACGGTTGAGTTGCCTCTTGAGCAACGATCCATCGAGAAAGAAGTCGTGGGAAGTTGGGAGGCCGGAGGGCGCTTCCTGAGTCTTCGGATGGCTGCGACGTATCGCACGAAGAATGGCTTGTGGGATCGGCATCAGGTCTTTATTGTCCTCGGACCTGACGAGGAGACTGGAGCATTGGTGAGTCGAGCCTACACGGACGGGGGGTTGATCCATGAGTTTCACATTGTCATCGAGGAGAGGCGGCTGATGTTTGCGGATCGTGTGCCGCACCACGTGCCTGCCATGGCCGCTCGCAAAGTGCTCACTCCCACCGAGGACGGTTACGAAGAGACGCTGGAACTTGATCGGGGACTTGGAGTCTTCGAACCCTATTACAGAATGCCCATTCAGAGAAAGGACCGCCCGATTACCTCCTGATTGGGAAGGTCCGTCAGGGGGAAGTCTTAAAATTGGCCCCGCTAGGAGATCAATCAGCGCGTCCGTGGTGAACAGGTCGATTCGTCCGCGAAGGAGATCGCTCACGCAGGGCTGCGTTACGCCGAGAATCTTGGCCGCGCCTTCTGCTTGAGACGGCGGGACGTGATGACCTTCTGCACCTGAATCATGAGGTCAGCGCGGACCAGCAGTTTGTCATCTTGACCTTCATAACGCTTCTCCCTGTGTGCCGATCCCCCATGCAACGTTGAGCCAGGAGAGCCTGATAGCGTTTCTTTTCGAGCGACGTCATGCTGCGACGTCTTCCTGGTCCGTTTTGTGAGCTGAAAACCGGCCATCCGCCTGGCGTTCTGAGGGAACGCCTGAAGATCACAGCGCGATGATCCGAGTCAGACAGTCGGCTTTAGAGAAAGTAGGGGCATGCAGACAAAACTTAACCGTGAGGGGAGACGAAGGCGATGAAGACAAGTATCTGTGTGACTACATTGCTCTGTTGCGCCACGAGCGTGTCGGCCGGTTATGCTGAGGAAGTGGGGAGTGTCGACACGGAATTCAAATGGCTGGGGCCTGACCACAAAATTGTTGTGGAGGCGTTCGACGACCCCAAGATTGAAGGCATCACCTGTTATCTGAGTCGATCCAAAAAAGGTGGCTTGAAAGGGATGGTTGGCATGGCAGAGGAAACCTCCGATGCCTCACTGGCCTGTCGTCAAGTCGGGCCGATTCGCCTTGTGGGTGAGCTGAAAGAAGGGGAAAAGGTATTCAGTGAGAGCCGATCCATGATCTTCAAGAAACTCCAGGTTGTCCGATTTTTCGACCAGAAACGCCAAACCTACGTGTATCTCGCCTATAGCGATCGCGTGATCGAGGGCTCGCCACAAAATGCCCTCTCCACCGTGCCGATCCAATCCTGGCCCGGTCGATAAGGGCGAGGGGCCTGGCTGTCAAAGTAAGTGAGAGAGGGGTCTGCTCCCTTACACTTCCCTTCCACCAGCATATCTTTAATAGGCGGGATCGGACCAAGCGGGCCCTTGAGCTGTACTAGGGACCTAACGAGTTTAATTGCGCCCAATTGCTGACATAGTAGACCCTCGCACGAGGCGCTTTCAGAGCATCTTTGAAGGAGATGGTTTGATGACCAATACAACCTTAAAAGGAGTATCGTCGTTATGGAATTCAAACGCACCATGGCGGAGTGGAGCGTCGGTGGATCGCACCTTCGGTGGGGCGCCGTCTTTGCGGGCTTAGTGGTCGGCATTTCGGTGCAGATGGCCCTGACTCTTCTTGGCTTGGCGATTGGCGCCTGGTCGATTGACTTGCAGGAGACTCAACCAACTCGAGTTCCGATCAGTACCGGCATCTGGACCGGGATCTCGATGTTGATCTCGGCCTTTACCGGAAGTTTTGTCACTGGACGCTTGTCGGGAGCACCATTGCGCGCTGATGGCATGTATCACGGGGCGGTCCTGTGGGGATTAACATGGATGATATTCGCCTGGCTTACCACTACCGCCCTGGCCACGATGGTCGGCGGACTCTTCAGCGTATTCAGCTCAGGTCTCCAAGTACTTGAGCAAGGGGCTTCTCAGGGCATCAGTGCGACTACCTCAAAGGTGGATGTGAGAAATTTAAGCATGTCTGTGGAAGGAGTTAAAAAACAGATTGAGTCCGTACTGCGAGCAACCCAAAAATCTGAACTGCGGCCCAGTGAGCTCAAGAAGGATGCAAATAAGGCTAAGGAGCAGGTCCAGAGCGGCCAGCCGATCAGCCAACTGCCCGATACTGTGGTGGTGGAGGTTCAAGAGAAGTTAGAGGCACTCGATAAAGATGCCGCAGTCAATATCATGATTAATAAATTGGACATGTCCCATGACCAAGCACAGGAAGTCGTGCAATCGACAGTCGGAATTATTGAACCGATAAAAGAAAAGGCGCAGGAAGTGAAGGAGCAGTCGGTAGAATCGGCCAATTCAGCAATCAAAAAGCTGGCAGCCGTCGCGGGGTGGATGTTTGTCTTAGCTCTACTCTGTCTTGCTACTTCTCTCAGTGGCGGTGCATTCGGCATTCGCGACGATGCGATGCGAGGATTCGAAGGACGAACAGAGGTTCATAAGGCCGCGTAGTTAAATGCCATGCCTTCGATTTGGGTTGCAGGTCGACTCTGATTTACGGGATTTGCACTTGGAACTTTCTCAAGGAAGGAGAATCGTGATCTCCTTGACGAGGACTGTCGGGGTGAATCAGGTGCTCGTGTTCTTCAACCTTCTCGTCCAGTCCACTAATGCTTCGAGCAATTCTTTGATCTTCTCGGATGTCTTGAGATCCTTCAGATTGCCCCGCTCATCAAACTTTTCGGCGGCATTGGCAATCATGACCTCCGGTTGGTTCAACGGGAACATGTTCAAGAAAACGAACATTTGACGTAGATGATATTGCGCACGGGCTGTGCCCAGGACTCCTACTGAGGCACCCATGATGCCTACCGGCTTCCCGTTCCAGGTGCTTTCGCCATAGGGCCGTGAGGCCCAGTCGATCGCGTTCTTCAACATCCCGGGAACCGAGTAATTGTATTCCGGCGTCGCGATCAGGACGGCATCGGCCGCTTTCACCGCAGTGCGAAGCTGCCGCACGGCCGCGGGCGGATCTCTCTCATGATCCTCATTGAAGGGCGGGATGTCATCAAGGTCGCTGATCTCTAGTGTGCTGCCAGGCGGGACAAGCTTGACTGCTGCTCGAAGCGCAGATCTGTTATAGGAGCCTTTGCGTAGGCTGCCAGCAATACCCACTATTCTAACTAACTCCGCCATTCTTCCATCCTCCATTCGTGCGCGTCTCTTACTGTCGACTTCTGGCTCTCTTCGTTGATCTGCAAGTCCACTTCCTGGGCCCCCCTCGGGACCGGTCCGGGTTGTATATCATAACTTAGGAGCATAGCTGTGCAATATTGCTCATCTCCCGGATTGTCAGATCCCTATCTAGGGAATTTACCAGATGGTGGAAATGCAGAGGCCAGCCAAGTTAATAGACAGTAGCGAAGCAATACGCCCTCGACGATGTTTCTGAAGGCTGTAGCGTAAAACATCCGAACCTGCTCATCAAACGGAGGTCTTTATGAAACCTCATCTGCTAACAATTTTAGCGATTGTGAATGGCGCTCTGTTGTCTGGCTGTTCGCTCTTTCAGGGGACCATGCCTGCCACTACACTATCTGATTCGAACGTACTCGCGATGCTCGATACCATCAATCTGAGCGAGATCGATGCGGCGGGTCTGGCTAAGCAGAAGGCCTCCTCCGAGGATACCCGAATGTTCGCCAGTCGGATGCTGGACGAACACACCATGATGTTGCAGGAGACACGGCAGCTGGCTCAACGGATTCACATTCAGCCGCAGTCGCCTTCGTTGGCATCGCAAGCCACTAAGACCCATCAGGCGACAATGGAGGAGTTGCGAAAACTGTCTGATCGTGACTTTGATCGAGCCTACCTGAAGTATCAAATCTCGATGCATGAACAAGCCATCAACCTTGTACAGGATACGTATAATGCCGTGGATAACCCACAACTTCAACAACAGCTCCGGCAAACTCATCCGGATTTAGTAGGACATTTATCCCTGGCCAAGGCAATAGAACGACAGCTTGTCGCACAGTACTGAGACGAAAGGGATCCTCTCGACAACAATCCAAAAACAATTCGATTGGAGGGGAAAGCGCGTTCGTTTGCCGTTTCTTATGGACAAGCCGCAGGGTTTTTCCTAGTCTGTTTTTCAAGGGTGCAGGGAAATTAGATGCTTTCGTCAGTCCAATGAGTCAGGTTCTATAGCAGGACACCAAATGCACTCCTGGCTTCATAGTTGGGTTTTCAGTTCTCTACTCATGCTACTCATCCTAGGTGTGCTCGTTGGCTTCGGGACGGTTCTGTGCGCATTGATGTATCGGATCTGGGGTGAGAGCAAGGAAGAAGCACCTGAACCTCGTATGTCCAAAACGTGAACACCATTCCACAGCGGATCATCATTTAGACATGCCGAGCGAAGATTTCATCTTGCGAGTGAGTTGCTGCTTGATTGTAAAATAAGTTTGCCAGGGATCCTGTTTCAATTTGTGGAGCCGTTCCACCGCATTGCCCACCGTGAAATGATCCGATCGCATATCGATCGTTACTTCTTTCCATGTGAGTGGTACAGACACTGGGGCTCCTGCTCGTGCTCTGGTTGAGAAGGCTGCGATCGCGGTTGCTCCTCGGGCATTGCGGAGGTAGTCCACGTAAATCTTCCCTTTGCGTTTCTGTTTCGACATATTAGCCACAAAACGATCGGGGATCAGCCGTACGAGATGATCCGCCACTCCTTTAGAAAACGCTTTCACCTCTTCCCACGTATGCACACGCTGCAGTGGCACCACCACATGGAGACCTTTTCCGCCGGTCGTCTTCACAAAACATTCGAGGTCCAGTCCATTCAATAATGTCTTGACCAGATGCGCTGCTTCGATGACGAAGTTCCATGGGACAGACGAATCCGGGTCAAGATCCAAAATGAGGCGATCAGGCCGGTCCAGCGCATCCTGTTGCGCTCCCCAAGTGTGCAGTTCCAGCACCCCCATCTGTACGAGCCCAATCACTGCCGGCAACCCATTGGCAATCATATACCAGGACCGACCGCTGTCATCCTGAATGCTCACCCGATCGATTGGCTCCGGCACCTTGTCGTTGGCATGTTTCTGATAGAAACAGTCCTTGTTGTAGCCATCCGGGCAACGCACTAACGTCAGGGGTCGACCTTGCAAATGCGGAAGAAGCCACATGCTTACCTGTTCATAATACCTGGCCAATGCGAGTTTGGTGAGTCCTTGATCGGGAAAGAGGAGGCGATCGGGATGGCTTATTGTCACGCCCGCGACCGTTGTAAGTGCTGTACCGGAGGTCGTGGCCGACACACCCCTGATCTTACCCGAATCGGGCCGTGTTGGCTTGGTCGAGGATTGTCTCGAATGGCCCTGCATGGTTCTGATTGGCTTCGGCTGTTCCCTGGTGATCGCTTTGGCAGGTTTGTCTTCCCGTAAGCCATGAAAGGCGGCCTGCCTGAGTAGTCCGTCCTGCGTCCACTCGGCAAAAGCTACTTCCCCTACTAATCGGGGCTTCACCCAGTGAACTCCGCGCACATCACTTCCAGTGGGAGGATTGACAAAGGGAGACTCGGGCTGTTCGAGCGCAGTCAACTTTGCGTGTAATTCCTTCAGCGAGTGTTCGGAGAATCCGGTTCCCGTTCTGCCAACAAAGCGGAGTGCTTTCTCGTGATCATAGACTCCCAAAAGAAGGGAACCAAAAGCCGTGCGAGACCCACCCGGCTCCGTAAACCCGCCGATAACGAATTCCTGACGGTGCCCGCATTTAACCTTGATCCAATTACGATTGCGACGGGGGGAATAAACGCCATCAGTTCGCTTGGAGACGATTCCTTCCATGCCCTGATGGCAGGCATGCTCGAAGACTATCTTTCCTCCACCCACAATATGATCACTATATCGGACCAATCCGCTCTTCACCTCCTGTATGAGCGCGGCCAACGCTTGTTTTCTGTGTAAGAGCGGAACCTCTCGGAGATCATACCCATTGAGATATAAGACGTCGAATACACAGTAAACCAAGTCCGTGTCCAATCGCCTATCGAATGCATTTTGGAGAGACTGAAAACTCATTCGGCCGTCTGGTTTTAGCGCAATGACTTCACCGTCAAGCCAGGCCGTTTTCACGGGCATTGTCGCCACGGTAGCCGCTATTTGCTGAAGTTTGGCCGTCCAGTCATGTTGGTTTCTTGTAAAGAGCTGCGCCGACTGATTCTTCACGCGAGATAAAATGCGATATCCATCATATTTGAGTTCATGCACCCAATTGTCGCCGACGGGAGCGTGGTCTGCTAATACTGCCAATTGTGGGGTGATCTTATCTTCCTGAGGGGCGCGCCGGGCTCCAGGCAGATGGTGGATGCCCATCTCGATGGATGGAAGGGTGGGTTTCCTGGTTCGTAGGTCTGGCTGGCTGACGCTGGTACTTGTCGCGCTCGAAGCGCGATTTGAGTGCCACACCCGGTGACGCCCCGAGGCTACTTGTTCAATGGTACGACCACTCTCGACGCTCTCGGTGCGCGTCTGCGTGATCTCCCGACCATTTCCTGTGCGCACCTCTTTATCCTTCTCCTTGATTAATAGCCAGCTATCCTTTCCAGGCTGCCTCTGGCCTCCCATTCGTACAAGGTTCCAAAGCCCCTGCAATTTGTTTCCTTCCAGGCGGAATTTCAATCTGCCCTTGCGATATCCCTCATCAGGATCGCCGAGCGGGACCCAATAACCTCGGTCCCAGAGCAGCACGGTTCCAGCGCCATACTGCTTGGGCGGAATAACGCCCTCGAAGTCCGCATACTCGAGTGGATGATCTTCCACATGCATGGCCAGGCGTTTCTTGTCAGGATCAACGCTGGGGCCCTTAGGAATGGCCCAGCTCTTTAACGTGCCGTTCAATTCCAATCGAAAGTCATAGTGGAGATGGCTGGCTGCATGTTTTTGGATGACATACCGCAGGCGAGTTGAAGCTGCTGCGGTCCTCCCACGTGGCTCGGGCGTCTTCTTGAAATTTCGTTTTTCCCTGTATCGTTGAAGACTCATCCGAAGCTCCCTAATGCAGGCTTGTACATCCACGCACATCACTATCCAAATCGGGTAGGGCTTTCCCTAGAAACATTCTATCGGTCTGTTATGTGAACAGAGCTAGGAAGGGTCCTAGGCTACAGGTCGGTGTGTGATCTTGCTGGCATCGGCAATGTGAAAAGGCAGCGAGGAGGCCACTCCACAGATTAGTCCCGCTCGATCGTAGATTGAATGTCGTCAGGAATTCATAACGTCAGAACCTTCGTCAGGAGCCAATGGGTAGAGCGCTCTAAGAGGCTGGGGCATTCTCTCATTCAGACTAGGGAATGAATGAGGTGAAGCTGTACCACTTTCAATAGAAATTAGTACAAAGGGTAAAGATGATTGGGATAGGAGAGGAGGAGAATAGATTATGAGGCTTTCCCCAACTATAAACAGGATCGTCAAACAGCCGGCCCGGCAAAGCTGTGAACGGTGCGGCGGATATCTGGATCATGACACCTGTATGGACCTCAACAATAGCGGCTATAGTACCATACGGGTCCTTCGGTGTATTCAATGCGGCGATATGATTGATGAAGTGATTTTGAGAAATCGCGCCGCGTCCCATGGTCAACCGAGGCTCAGTGCTGCGGCATGATTGGTGGGCAGTCGAATCGACCTCTCCCGCCTCCTGGCTAAATGGAGTGCCATGTTAGGAAGCGATTGTCCGTGTTGACTCTCTCTGGCGGTACCGGCATCCATGGAGTCGACCGGTCAGTTGCCCAGGCGACGTGCTTGTGGAGCCCGGCTTACGAATAAGCTTTTCGGGTTTCTTCGTGAGAGTACTGGATCTTCATGATTTGGACCGCGTCTGCCCTTGCGTGATTCCAAGCCGAGAGCGATAAGCTGGGCGGACCTTGGCCTAATGAGCTCTCAAGCACCGTGCTTCAAACTCAATTGACAGACGATAACAAAATCACGCTCATAGGGATAGGCTTCGGCCATCGCGAAGCCGGTTCGATCACGCTCAGCTTGACCATTCCTCGACAGTGGAAAATGTGTTCAGCACCGTGCTTTTATCGAGCCCTGGTACCACATTTAGGAGGACCATTAGTAATAAACACATGGCGCTCCTTTCAGCTGATCCCTCGTGCATGCCCAGCGAACTCTCCTAAAAATTCATGAGCCTGATCGCAATAGCCGCATGCGCGTATGATTCTTTACGACGATCTTCTTGGAGTGGGATCATAATTCAAGTTTATTACTATTCTGCAATTATGCCGATAAGGCAAACCCCTAGCCTAGTTGTTCAAATAGAAAGATCAAAGTTTCCATCAAGGATGAGATCGGAGGTCGAATCTGAGCAGGTATGTTGTATCTGACAGACATTACAGGTGTTCGCTCGGGGGTTTCCCCAGCACCCTGTTACGGCTTTCAGTGCCAACTTAGCGTGTAAGTTATATTGCGAGTCAAGCCTGCCGACGGGCTCCGGGAGGGATTCCCCCGACCATCCTTGTAAGAAAGGTCTGAGGACATGCCTGCAGAACGGATCAGTATTCGGAATTTCCTCCGAGCGAGCGAAATCTTAATCCAAGAATACGGTAATTATGCTCAGTATGAGAGGGCTTTATTGCAGATCATGTTGGGCCGCCTGTCTGTCAAGATTCATAAGGCCGAGGATACAGAAGATCCTGACAGATCATAGCTGATACAACCATTCAATCTAGATCTCCTAGGAAGAGGGGGCTATTATCACACCACTAACATTAGGAACAATCGTTGGATAGATGCTCTCCAGAGTGATGATCAGGATTTCTTCCCCATTGCTTCCAAAGCCAATCAACTCATCTTCCAGAGGTGGTCTTTCGAATCGGTGCTCCCACTTCAAGCCGTCCAAATCCATATAGGTGCTGACGGTGCCGAAGAAGTCTTCCACGCCTTCCCCTTTCCGCTGACCCATCATCTTCCATGTCTTATGGATAACCGGGTGCCTGCCCAGGTTCTCCTCTAATGCGATCAGCACGAACGAACTGGCAATGGTTATCAAAAACTTTCGTGGATCTATATGGATCGCTACAGTCTGCCGGAGGCCGGAACTATAGTCCGCTATGGCAACGGCGTTCTGCACGATACTTGTAACGGTGCCAATCGTGGCTTTGAGTAATCCCGGGGGGTGAATTCTCCCGAAATGAGGGTGCTCGATTTGAAGGAGTTCCGCCGCGCTTGAAATATGGGCGAGGTCCATGCACGCATTTTACTCCAAGGGTCTCATGCAAAACTAACCTCCAGTTGAACCTACCTCAAAATCAATTCGTGATGACGAGCCCACTTTGAACCAAACGATCAGACTGTAACAAGTATGCCAAGACATCTTCGTAACTCTGCTTTGGATGTTGTGAGACACTGATCGCACAGACTCCGATCGATGGCTGCGCATAACTATACTTGGTCCAATCTCTTGATGGGCTGTGGCTCCACGAATGGTGAAACGGGCCGATCCCCATCCCGTTCCGCCATGGGAGCGTGTACAGGGAAACAAGATAGAGAATGCGTCCGGTTCACCTCATGCGGGTCATCGAGAGTGCGTGATTCTGATTGTTCACTTCCGCTTCGATACGATCTCCCTGGGCAATGGGACCGGTTTTTTCAGTGGCTTCGTTCACATGTACACGTACTTCCTTTCCATTTTGGGTTTTGACGAGATAGTGTTCACCATCAATGCGCAAGACTTCGCCCTGAATCACATTGCCCCCCTTCAACTTATCCAGTTCGCCCCGTACACCGGCTTGGCCGCCTTGCCGCTCAGGTGGAGCTGTTTTCATTCCATCTGCGGCTATCGCCGCGTTGGATACCCCAAGGCACAGCAAAATGCCACATGACACGAATCCAACGGCTTTAGGAATAGACACCATAAAAATCCTCCTTGGTTAGGGGGAGACAACGTATTTGCTCACCCTATCTGAGTCAGAAGGGTGAGTGAACCGGTGAAACTCCTAGTTTTAGTATGGTTTCCCCCAAGCAGGGTTTCCATCCCAATCCTCCGAACAACACCAGGCAGTTCGCCATGGGGGCGTATAAGGGAAGATGCTACTCCGCCCTCTGCTCCCTCTTATCTCGACGCACGATTCTTAACATTTCGTTGGCCGGCGGCGGGGCGCATTCTATACTCAGCCATGGTCGTGAGCGAGGCCGGCGCTTGCGCACTCCTCTTGAAGGGAATGGCACGGTCCCGTACCAGACGTAGATGGCAATGGCAACCAACCTCAACCTCCTGCTACTCGAAGACTCTCCGAATGATGCGGAACTGATTCTCGACGTGCTTGAGGAAGCTGGGTTCTCAGTGGCTTCCCGCCGCGTTGATTCGCAAGATGAGTACATCCGCGCACTGGACCAGCCTGTCGATTTCATTCTTTCTGATTTCTCCATGCCGCAGTTTACAGCACACGATGCGCTGCGACTCATGAAAGAGCGGGGGCTCGACATTCCGTTTATTGTCGTGTCGGGCTGTATCGGTGAGGATATGGCGGTGGAATGCATGAAGGCGGGGGCGAGCGATTACTTATTGAAAGACCGTCTCGCCCGCCTGGGTCACTCGGTGTCACAGGCACTCGAACGGAAACGGTTGATCGAAGAAAAGCGCCAGGCCGAGCAACGGCTCTTTCTGGAAACGTTTCACGATTCACTCACAGGCCTTCCGAATCGAGCGCTGTTTTTGGACCGATTGGACCGGGTCTATCAGCAGAGCAGGCGTCAATCCAGCCATCTGTTTGCCCTGCTCTATCTGCATCTCGACGGCTTTCGCGTGGTACGAGACAGTCTGGGGCCTGCGGCAGCAGATCGCCTGCTGATGGAGGTAAGCCAGCGGATTCTGCGTCGTGTGCGCTCGGCTGACACGGTGGCGCGGATAGAAGGGGATGAATTCGCGTTTCTGTTGGATAACCTGAAAACGGTCGGCAATGCGACGCGCGTGGCCGATCGTCTCCGGCAGGAATTTGTTACGCCGTTTACGGTCGAGGGCCGACAAGTGTGTCTCACAGCCAGCATGGGCCTTACCTGCAGCAACCAGGAGTACGAATGTGGCGAACAGCTCTTGCGTGATGCGACGACCGCGATGCATCAGGCGAAAGTCTCCGGTCGGACAAGGTTCGTGATGTTCGACACAGCCATGCATGAGCAGGCGATGGTCCGGTTGAAGCTGGAGGCCGAGCTTCGGCAGGCGCTGGACCGGCGGGAGTTCCGGTTGGAGTATCAGCCGATCGTGGCATTGAAGTCGGGCCATGTCACGGGGTTCGAAGCATTGCTCCGATGGGAGCATCCTGAGTATGGGCTCGCTAGGCCGGACGTGTTCCTGGAAGTTGCCACGGAGCTGGGTTTGATGACCAGGATCGGTGAGTGGAGTCTTCATGAGGCCGCTAAGCAGCTGAAGCTCTGGCAGGCCGAGTTCGTCATGATTCGCCCCTTGACTGTGAGCGTAAACTTCTCGCTCAGCCACCTGGCCAATGCCGATCTGGCAGCGCTGGTCAACGAGGTTCTGCTGGCAACCGGCATAGATCCACCGAGCCTCAAGATCGAAATCACGGAATCGGACGTGATGCAGAGCCCTGAAGCGGTTACCTCGGTGTTGAAACAGATCGAGTCGCAGAAAGTTCAAACCTGTCTGGACGATTTCGGCACTGGGTATTCGTCTCTCAGCTATCTTCAGCAGTTGCCGATCACATTTCTGAAGATCGATCAGTCGTTTATCCGGCGACTGGGCGCTGACGACGACGCCCTTGCCATTGTGAAAACCATCGTCGTTCTCGCGCATCAACTGGGGCGGCAGGTGATTGCCGAGGGAGTGGAAACCACCGAACAGCTGACGACGCTCCGCCTGCTTGGATGCGAATACGGTCAAGGCTACTTGTTTGCCAAGCCGCTGCCCTATGCGGAAGTGTCTGCTTTCCTCGCCTCAGGCCGCCACTGGTAACATGCTCGACCTTCGTGAATTGTGAGCGAGACTAGCTAGACGTGCGCGACTAGCGAGATAGGCTTCACGGGTTGAGGAGACGTCGTCGGAGAGGGCGTCAGCATCCTGACAGGGCAGGAAGCTGGATAAGACACGAACAGATATGAGGATTACGCGGCGATTTTAGTGAGAAGTTTCTTGAGTTCGACGTGGGCAAAGATGACGTCGGGTTCCCGCTGAAGGGCTTCGTAGTAACTGCGCTCGAACCCGTCTCCTTCTTCTGAAGGGCGGATCAAGGCCCGGGCTTCCATCAAAAAGTGCTCCATCTCGACATGCAAGAGTTCGGACTTGTCATCCAAGAGTTCATCGATTCGAATAACCAGCTGAGACAGGGGATGAAGCCAGGTAAACCACGGATCATTCAGCACCAATTGCAGTAGTTGGCTGGTTGATGCGACTCTCCCATGGATGCGTTCATAGGTCACTTGTTCCGCCAGGATCAGAGCCTTGTGAAGACTCAAGAGGCTGCCTCGCATATCAAGGAGTTGCTTGCGGAGAGGGCAGGATTCTCTCGATGAGGTCTTATGCGAGACAGGTAGCATGAAATAATTCTAGCAGGTTATTGGAAAAATGGTGTCCCTGGAACTCGACTGAGAAATGGAAGCCAGTCGTTGTTTAAATATCGGCATATTCAGTTGCCTACTGTAGCAGGCTGGTTATTCTGGTGCCTTTCGTTTACAGACAGACCTACAACCGTCTTCCGATACCGGCGCCGGATGATTTACGCGGCTTCTGTCTGCAGGGCGCGCGTGACGTGAAAGTGGGCGTGCAGCACATCAGGAGCTCGCCGGAGGGCCTCGTAGTACGCACGCTCGAATCCATCTCCTTCAATCGACGGGTGGGTCAGGTTGCGCACTTCGGCGACCAGGTGCGCAACGTTTTCATGGGTGATGTCAAACGCATCGTCAGTGAGGAGTTGATCGATCCGGAGCAGAAGATCCAAGAGCGGGGAGAGCCATGTAAACCAGGGATCTCTGAGCAGCAACTGGATGAGCTCGTCGGTTGAGCCGATACGGCCGTGGATGCGTTCGTAGGTGAGTTGCTCCGCTACAATCAACGCGCAATAGAGAGACAAGAGTCTCTGGTGGACTTCTAGCATTGTATGGCGTAAAGGGGCATCGTAGGTGGTTGGATTATACGATGTCAGTGAATCCATTCGCTAAGTGTAGCAGGACCAGGGGCCCTGTCTATCTGGTTTGTTTGGTGAATTTGATTGTTCCGTTCAATCACACAAACGAGACAAACCACGTTTTCTGTTAGTTCCTCACCCGAGTGGCAAACTGAGCGAATAGTTCCCCTGCGAGATAGCCGGTATTGGATGGGTCGGCGGCATCTCTTCGGCGAAGATAGTCGTTGAGGATTCTGCCGTCTGAGGTCTTGTGGACGTGGGGCAGGCTGAGATTCATGTGGTAGCGTTCGATGGCGTCTGCCACACGACTGATGAAGATGATCGTGCCATTGGACTCCATCCGCTCGACGATCCCGATGTGGGTCAGAGGGTCGTTCACTTTGCCGTCCCGATTGAAGTCCCAGGTGTTGTCGAAGAAAACGAGATCGCCCGGGTGGACGATCGGCCCTTCGTGGAACGTGCCTCGTTGCCGGATATGGGCATGGATAATTCTGACGCCATTGGCAGCCGGGTCGCCAGGTTCGCCGGCATAGAGATCGATCCCGTGCGCGAGAAAGACGGCGCGAGTCACTCCGGCACAGTCATAGGCGATGCGTTGCCCATTGCTCGTAATCGTTTTCGCGCCCACGAGCTTGGCCGCTGTCTGCACTATGGCGTTCCGACTCGGTCCGCGCTCACCGGGTTGACAGCAGCGGCGTGCCTCTGATGTCGTTGTGCGAGGCTGCTCGATCTGTGTTGTGGCGCAGCCTACGAGCGTGACCATTGCGATTGCGGATATGATGAAGAACAATCGCATCGGTTTCACCGTACGTTAACAAACCGGCCTTGGGCCGTCTCCCGAAGCTGATCGATGTCTTCACTCCGGGTGACGGAGAGCGGCACAGTGTTGGTCAATTCTTCAATCAAGAGATCAGTTGTGAGCGGTGTTTTTTGATGGAGCGCGCGATAGAGGCCTGCGACCACAGCCTGTTCGATTTCCGATCCACTGAAGCCGTCGCTCGCACTGACGATCTTGGGTAGATCGAACTGTTTCGCGTCCTGCTTCCGAAGCCCCAGGTGAATATTCCAGATGGATTCTCGTTCTCTGTCGTCCGGCAGATCTACAAAGAATATTTCATCGAATCGTCCTTTACGAAGGAGTTCAGGTGGGAGTAAGGCGAGATTATTGGCGGTCGCCACGACGAAGACTTCTTGTTTTTTCTCCTGAAGCCACGTGAGAAATGCGCCGAACAGCCGGCGGCTCAATCCTGCATCTGCCTCCCCGCTTCCGCCCCCTGCGGTCATCGCTTTTTCGATCTCATCGATCCAGAGAACAATTGGAGACAATGACTCAGCCGTCTCGATCGCCTTGCGGAAATTCTTTTCAGACTCCCCGACATACTTGTCGAATAATCGGCCTGCATCGAGTTTGAGGAGCGGAAGTTGCCATTCCCGCGCAATGGCCTTCGCTGCCAGCGATTTTCCACAGCCCGGCACGCCCACGAGCATGATCCCTCTGGGAGGCGTAAGATTGAGCGCCTTGGCCTCTGCGGTAAACCCGACTTTCGCCCGCGCCAACCAGGACTTCAGATTGACGAATCCACCCAGCTCGAACCGGTTGTCCTCAAGTGGATAGTATTCGAGCAGGCCTCCGTCTTTAATAGCCTGCACCTTGCGCGTCAGAATCTTCTGCACATCATCGGCGGAAAGTGTGCCGTCCTCGACGAGACATTGTGTGATCACCTGCCGGCCCTGATGGAGGGTCATCCCCTGCAAGGCGCGGAGGATGGCGTCACGCTCGTTGGCCGAAGGGTGTTGCTCCGCCGGTTTGGACTCGTGGATGGAACTGAAGAGACTTTGTACGACGGTGGTCGAGCGTGGACGACGGGGCGAGGTCCTGGGAGCGAGCGACTGTAGGATGTTCTGGAGCATGGATTGGAGTTCTTCACGATCCGGCAGTCGTAAGTCGAAACGAACAGCCATCTTTTCGATATCGAGCGGCAGGGCAATGGGATGGCCGGTCAGCACGCAGGTGGCGCGCGAGCGCCCGTAGACTGTCGCGACTTCTCGAAGCTGACGGGCGACGGCTGGATCTTGTAAGTGTGGCGCGAGGTCTTTGAGCCAGAAGACCGCTTCGACGGTCAGACCCTGCAGATGCTGCAGGACAGCCAGAGGAGAAGCCGTCATTTTGCTCAAGGTCGGTGTGTCGTCGCTTCGGGTTAGCCCTCTGGTGACGGACCATTCGAATAACGGCATGCGTTCCTGTGCGGCCACCGATTGCAGCAACGCCAGCACCCGGTCCTCTTCCACCGTCTCGATGATGATGAGCGGGTGGCAAGAGCGAACGAGGGTGCGGAGATCGTGTACGGTGGTTGACAGGGCCATAGGAGGAAAATGCTAGCACGAGGTTTGTGTCTCACCAAGGAAAGGGAGCTTTGTTGCGACGGATCGCAGGATGCTGAAAAGGGACGAGAGGGTAGCCTGGCCGTTCTCCTGCTCGCGGAACGCGCACGATAAGAATGTGCTCGTTCGACGCGCGCAATCGAGAATCGACCAGGCTACCCTTGGAAGCAAAACGGGGAATTGGGAAAGCACGCAGTTGGGATCATCCCGGTCACCACTTAGTAAGGGCCATACGTGGTCGCGTGTGCAAAGACGAATGGTTCGGGAAGTCTTGCGTCCTAGAGAGATTTTCCGTAGCCTCCTAGGGGATAGGGGGGGGCGACGATTTTGCGCAGCGGAATCCGATCGTTGATGTTCTCTGATCCGGCGCCGAGCCACCCCGAGTAGCGGTCCGGAGCATGACTGGGTGACTCTTCCACGAGCCGCCACGAACAGCCTTATAGCGCCCGCTTGTCGGTCCCTGAGGATTCCGCTCCGGCATGGAGGCATAGTAGTCAGACCCGAACCAGTCTTCTACCCATTCAGCGGCGTTCCCCGCCATATGGTGAAGGCCATAGGGACTCTTGCCTGCGTCGTTCGACTCCACTGCCGCGAGAATAGGGATTTCATGCACGTGGTATTGCCCGAACATAGCGACTGTGGAGTTGGGCGCAGTGTCACCCCAGGGGAAGAGTTTGCCGTCAGATCCTCGTGCCGCCTTTTCCCATTCGGCCTCCGTCGGCAGCCTTGTCTGTTTCGCCAGGCAGAGGTCTTTCGCTTCTTGCCATGTGACATAGAGCGCGGGCCAGCGGGTCAGCGTCTGGTCCGGGATAGAATGGACGGTGATGACGTGGAAGATAAGCTTCTGTAAATCGTCGGATGGATGCAGTTTCTGCTGTTGTAGAAAGGCCAGGTATTCACCGAGGCTCACTTCGTCTCGATCCATTTCATAGCTATCCAGCCAGACTCGACGTTGAGGGAGTTCCGTATCGTCAAACGGCTTCCGCCTTCCAGAGGGATCGTCATTCACTTGCTTGCTGCCGAGTAAGAAGAGACCGGCCGGAATGGTGATCATCGGCGACGGTTGGGCCAGCTCTGCAATTGTTGTCAAATGACGAGCCAGTTCAGGCGAAGGGTTCGAGCCAGCCTCTGCGACAAATGGGCTTCCCATGATGGCGAGGAGAACGAGGGCGGTGGCGGCCCATGAACAATTACGCCGCATCAAATGATGAGAATATGCTGTGAGCATGCCTGAACTTGTTTGATCTGCACGTTAGGGATAACAGGAATAGACCTAGGGTGCTCAAAAACTCCGCTCAGCAAGGTCGCAAAGAGCAACTCACGATAGTTCTTTCAGGTTTTCTTGTGTCCTTTACATTCTGGGATGGCTCTGGATGAGTCCCCCACTGCGCGCGTCCAACGAGGGTCTTCTGAGACCGCGCGTTGCGCGAGCACGGGGGATTCACCGGGCCATCCCTCCCCTCGCTGGCAGTCTTTTTCAGCATCCCGCTAGGTTTTGTTGGGGGAGGCCAAGGCCTTATTAATTTCTCGGATGAGGCTCCGTTCAATTTCCGCGACTTCTTCTGAGCTCACGCTGAGGACCCGCCCTCCCTGAGCCAGTTTTTCGAAGTCGGCTTTGACGCTGAGCCTGGTGACGTTTGAGGGAAGCGCGTGAAGCGACAGCACGTACTGATTTCGCGAGCCGGCGACTTCAAGCGAGGCAGGCGGTGAGACCTTGCGCTCAGTCACGTAGACCGCTTTCTGATCGGTCTTGATACTCACTTTGATGTGGTATCCATTGCGGCTGAGCGCATCCTCTGCAATCTTGGCGACGCTGCTCAAAGGGCGGGGAAGGTCTTCAGTCTGTGTCCCTTTCTCCTCAACGTGGATATGCTGTGCTGCCTGAACTGCTGCAGTTCTCTCCATGTCCGCGCTCAACTTCTTCGCATGGGCTGTTTGTATGGCCAAATTCTCGGCGGAAGATTTTGCGTCGGCCTTGGCGGTCTCGGCAGATTTCTTCGCATCGCGCAGCTCTTGGTTCAGCAGATCGATCTGTTGCTGCATGACTTTGTTCCCGTCCTGCAGAGAGGTCACGACCGACTCTTCCTTGACCAATTGCTTGCGAAGCGACTCATTTTCTGCTTTGAACGGAGAGTCGTCAGGTTTGCAGGCCGTCGCTATCAGGCAGAGCGCGAGGGCTCCGATCCACAACGGCCATTGGTTCGATGGTGTGTTGTCCTGCACTTCCGGTCCCTCCCCCCATTGGATTTCCAGGATTATCTACGGTTCGCGCCAGCTTGTCCACGTCGGATTCTATGAAGAAGGGTCGCTGCTTGCGCTCTGAGAAGCATGGGGGTAGCATGCATCCATGGCGCCGGCTGTGATCCGAAAAACTTTTTCCGTCCCGCCCCTTGGTTGCAATTGCTCGATCATCGGAGATCCGGTGACGAAACAGGCGATCGTGGTCGATCCGGGTGGCGCCCATGAACAGATTTTGCGTGAGGTCCAGAAACTCGGATTGATGGTCACACATATCCTTCATACCCACGCGCACTTTGACCATTTTCTCGCTTCCGGAGAAATGAAGAAGGCGACAGGGGCAACGATCTGTCTGCATCAGGATGATCTTGGCCTGTGGAACAATCTTGAATTGCAATGCCGGATGTTCGGCGTCACCTACAGCCCTGTGCCATTGCCGGACTACTGGATCAAGGATGAGGAGAAACTGTCGGCCGGTCAGGTTTCCGTCACTGCTCTCCATACGCCTGGCCATACCCCCGGATCCATGAGTTTTCATATCCCAGGTGAGAATTTGGTCTTGGCCGGTGACACACTCTTTCGTGGCAGCATCGGACGTACCGATCTCTGGGGCGGCGATTTTGATGCCATTGAGCGATCCATCCGGGAACGGCTCTACACCCTGGAGGATGCCACGATCGTCGTGACAGGACATGGACCAGAGACCGAAATCGGACAGGAAAAGGAGACGAATCAGTTCTTCCGTGCCTGACCGCCGGAGGTGACCATGATGGCATGCATGCGGTCCGTCCTCTCTCTCTGTGTTCTCGGCTGGCTTGCGCTACCAGTCGCACAAGCCAGCGAATCCTCCCCCCCAATCTCGGAACAGGTCATGATCACCGATGTCCAGGTTCGCATGTCCGACCACGGTCCTGTGGTGCTCTTGCGAGCCGAAGGGAAGGCCATTCCGATTTTCGTGGATTATACCGTTGCGCGGTCGATTCAAGGCGCGTTGAACGGTGAGAAGCTCCCTCGGCCCCTTTCCCACGACTTGATGCACATCATCTTAGATGCCTATGGCGGGAAAGTGTTGCGTACCGTGATCACGCTACAAGGGGGAACCTATTACGGCGCGTTGACCGTGGCAGTGCAGGATCAGGTAAAGACGTTTGACAGTAGATCATCCGACTCGATCGCCCTCGCTATTCATTTCAAGGCACCGATCATTGTGGGGCGGGATTTGCTGGAGTCGGCTGGCTCTCCTGAAAAGTCGAAGGCCGAGGATCTGTAGCCCAACGTTCTGTGTTTTTCCTTCTGACTCGTCGCAGGCGGCAATGGCACTCACCCGTCGTAAAAACTTGCCTGGAAGCTGTTTCACCAGATTTATGTCTGGATACTTGAAAGGGAGATCGCTTGCGATGGTGTGGTGGAGTGAATCCGCCGATCGCGATGCGTTATTCTTTTGCCATTCGCTCTTTTAACCTTTCGAGGCGTTTCTCTGTGGATTGCTTGATGAAAGCCATGTTTTCACCCAGGTGCTGCTCGGCGTTGATTTTACCTTCCTCACGCCGCTTCAGCTGATCGAGCCCGAACTGAGCGATGAGAGGCCCATCTTCTTTGTTGAGTTCTTTCCAAATTTCAGCGCAACGTACCTGCTTCCCCGGCGGGTATTTGTCGCAAGGCGGATCGGCGCCCCATGAGCTGCTCCAGTTCGCTCCCAGTAGAATGAATGCCAATACCAGTGCGATCATGTTCCTCTACTCGCGGCATGAATCGTCTTTCTCGCCTGGCTCACGATAACACAACGCGACTCGTTTTGCAGACGATCCATGGGTATGAACGGTCGGCCATGGAATGCCTGCCCGTAGGGAATAACCGGCGCTATCATCGCCGGCCATATCGGGAAAGTCCTATGCCCGCTTGTCTGTCCAGTCGGTCTATTTGGATGGCGCTGGTTCTGATCCGGTGAGGCGATCGAGCGTGAGATAGATGTTGTCGTCGAAAGTGTAGTAGCCGCCCTGGTCCATGTCATTCATGATGCAGATTGGTGAAAAGATCACGAGGCAGCCGAAAATATCTCCGAGGACCCATCAAGACCAGGTGCGATCGATCTTGAGAAGAGTAGGCTTAAAGCCCTCCTTCTTCACTTGCGCGAGGTGGTTTCCTTTCCGACTGAGAGTGACTGTGCCAGGCGCTGTGAGGTGAAGGTAGTCGTCGATGACGACCGATGCCTCAGGCGGGTTGGTAAAAATAGTGACCGACTGCTTGTCGGAATGCATCCAGCTTCCGCAGCCGGAAAGCCCTCCGACCAGGGCACATAACACGAGGCCTTTTTGCCAGTTCTTCATCTGCCACTCCCTCAAATCTTCATTGCTCCATTTACATCGTGGAGCGTCGCCTTGGCGACCTCGCCTGCCCGGCGGCTGCCTTCTGTCACGATGTCGTTCAAATGAGCTGGGTCTTTGCTCAGGCGCGCGCGTGCATCCCACATTGGCGTCATTCGTTGCACAACTCGATCCGCGACGAGCTTCTTACAATCGATACAGCCGATGGCAGCTGTCCGGCATTCGGTATTAATCTGCTCCTGAATCATCGGCAATGAAAAGATTTTGTGAAAATCGTACACGGGGCAAAGGTCCGGGTTTCCGGGGTCCTGACGTCGGACGCGGGCCGGATCTGTGACCATCGTCTTGAATTTTTGGCGTACGACCGGTTCAGGGTCTGACAGGTTGATTGTGTTGCTGTAACTCTTGCTCATCTTCCTGCCATCCGTGCCGAGCACTTTCGGGAACTTGGTGAGCTGCTCCATCGGCTCCGGAAAGACCGGTTTGTACAGACTGTTAAATCGGCGGGCTAGCTCCCTGGTGAGTTCCAGGTGCGGCAGCTGATCCTTTCCTACCGGCACGAAATCAGGTTTGTAGATAAGAATATCTGCGGCTTGTAAGACCGGATAGCCGAGAAATCCGTACGTACCAAGATCGCGTTCCTTCAGCTGTTCCTGTTTTTCTTTATAGGTCGGATTCCGTTCCAGCCAGGCGACAGGAATTATCATGGAGAGCAGAAGATGCAGGATGGCATGTTCCGGGACACGCGACTGTACGAACACCGTGGCCTTCGCGGGATCGATGCCTGCGGCCAGCCAGTCAATCAATAACTCGCGGGCGAACTCACGGATGCGGCTGGTATCGGCGTAGTTTGTCGAGAGCGCATGCCAGTCTGCAACAAAGAAGAAGCACTCGAATTCATTCTGAAGCCCTTTCCAATTCTCCAAGGCGCCAAGATAATTGCCGAGATGCAGCAACCCGCTCGGCTGCATGCCGCTGAGGACTCGTTTCCTGGGTGTGGTCATGGTGGGTTTCCTGCTCCGAGACCGACTGCGGTGGAGAGAATTGAATTGGAGAGGCTGTGGGTCAAAGTGCTTGTAATGGTATGGATCAGGTGAATTTGTGGGTCGAGTATGATGAGTCCCATCAGGATGAACATGCCATAGGGTTCCACGCGCATGAGCGCCATTGCCGCGTTCCTTGGAAGAAGGCTTGTGAGAATTCTCCCACCGTCCAATGGAGGAAGCGGCAGCAAATTGAACAGCATCAAGAGCACGTTAATCAAGACGGAGTAGACCGACATCACCGCAATCGGCAAGAGGAACATCTGGTGCCAGGTGTCTTGTGGGTCGGTATTTTCCGACTTGGACCAGTAGTTGCCGACTGCTGGGTCGATCGACAGCAGGAGCGCGAAGAGGAGGGCGCTGCCGATGGCCAGCGCGAGATTCATGGCTGGCCCTGCCGCTGCAACGAGCGCCATGTCTCGACGCGGTTGGCGCATGGCGCGTGGGTCGATCGGAACCGGCTTGGCCCAGCCCAAGAAGAATCCCCCCGGTATCAACAGGCAAATCAGCGGCAAGATAATGGTTCCGAATGGATCGATGTGAGCCAGTGGGTTCATGGTGAGCCGACCTTGGAGCTTGGCCGTCGGATCGCCGCACCGATAGGCAACCCAACCATGGGCATATTCGTGCAAGACCATTGCGAAAAGGAGTGGGAGCCCCATGTAGGAAATCGTGTGGAGGATTTGGGGTAAGGAATTCATCCGGTTGTCTTTGTCAATTCACCTGAACGAATCGACCGCGTTTGATTTGAATGAGGAAGAGCGGCCGATTCAATGTCCCGTCCTGTCCAAATGCAGCCGGCCCGGTGAGGGAGGAGAGGTCCGGCTGGTTCAAAAGCATTTCCTGGACCGCTTCGCCAGAGGAAGCGCCTGAGCGAGCTGCATCAATCACCAACTTCGCGGCATCATAGCCCTGCACCGCAAAGAGTGTCGGGCTGACCTGGAACCGTTTCTTGTACCGCTCGACAAAATCATGCACGACAGGGGTGGGGCTTTCCGAAAAAAATCCATCGACGAATACGGCGCCGTCGACCGACGAATCGGCCGTGCGGGCAAAGTCGGGCGAGTTCCATCCGTTCGCGCCCAGGAATGGAACCTTCATGTCGTGGAAATTGAGCTGAGCTGTGATGATGCCGGCGTCGGCTGCGCGCCCTGGAATAAAGATCGCGTCGAAGCCCGGCGTATAGAGAACTTTCTTGTCCAGCTTTGTCAGTTTCCCGGTCAATTTGGTCTGATCGATCGGCATAGACAAACCATATCGCTTGATATCCTCTTCCTTCATGCGTTTGAGCTGTGCGCTCATGTCGGTTTCGCCTTCTTTGTACGATTCGATCGCGATCACTTCTCCCTCATGTTGCCGCACTTCCTGGGCAAAGAGACGGGCCAATTCACGGCCGTAGGCGGTATCGGGGTGCAGAATGCAGAATCGGCGGAATCCTTGTTCCTGGATGGCATAGGCTGCGATGCGTTTGGCTTGTAGTTGAAAGGTGAGAGCCGTACTGAATACGTAGTTGCCGAGCCGTCTTACGTTGGGTAGCGTCGCTGTTGGTGTGATCAGGGGAATGTGGGCTCGCTCAGCGAGTTCAGCCATGACTGGAAGATTCTTCGAAAGAAGCGGGCCGATGACCGCGAGGGGGCGATCGGTGTTCAGGAGTTCGGAGAAGTCGTCCAAAAACGAGCCGAGATCGGATTCGAAATCTTTGACGATGAGGCCGACTGACGCGCTCCCTGCCTTGTCCCTGTTTGCTTCGACAGCAAGTTGAATGCCGCTGAGAACCTCGTTGGCAAACGAGGCGAGTTTCCCTGAAAGCGGCAGGACCGCCGCAATGAAAAACTGATTGGATTTGAGTTTGGCTTGGAGTGTTGTAAGGAGGTCCGAGACTTTGTCTGCCTGCGCGTGTGTCGGGAAGTTCACGAGAAATTGCTGGATTTGCCGGATGGCTTGATGTTCTTCCCCTCGGTTGATGTAGAGGTCGATCAGCCGGAGGGATGCGACATCGCCGGGAAAGCTGCGTGGAAAGGTATCTCTGATTTGCTCGAGGGCTTTCTTGTCAGACGTCTCGTTGGCCAGTGCCTGAATGCGGGCACGCACGTCTTCAGCCTGATCATCGGTTCCTAATGCGACTTCATCGAGCCATGCCTGAATGGCACGGGTTGCGTCTTTTTTTTGAGCGTAGAAGCTGCCGCTCAGCTGAAGAGCTTCGCGTTTTGTACGATCATCCTTTGACAGGTTGCGCAGGCCCGTTAAGATTGGCATGGCCAGGTCGATATTGCCCATGGCTGCGTGCACCCTGGCTTGCATCAATTTGCCCCGGTCCGCCACCTCTGAGTTGGGAAACTCGGTTTCCAATTGTCGTAAGAACTTTAAGGCTTCCCCATGTTGCTTCGCACGGTACAGCGCTGCGCCGAGCAGGAGATAGGTGTCGTCGAGCAGGTCGGGTTTCGGGGATGTCGCCAGAAAACGACGGAGTATGGTGAGGGCCTCTTCTGCCTGATCCGCATCGATGAGGCGCTTTGCCTGGTTCAGTGTGGGGTTGTTTGCCGGGCTTGGCGGAGCTGTATCTGCAAGGGCATAGTCAGAGAATTCGAGCCCGGTGAAGAGGAAGGACATGCTCCAGACAAGCACGAGCAACAGACAACAGCATGCCGAACGTACGTACGCGCGATGTGAAAAAACGGACATCAACGGGCGGGCCATGAGCTCCTGGGCAATGTGATGGATCATAATACGCGCAGGTGACTACTATCGGAAACCCTGTGGGGTGTCAAGGTAAACTCCCACAGGGTTCATTGTGTTGATCTGAGCGATTGGCTATCATCGCGTCGATGATACTGGACCCGCTGGTCGAGCGATATCTCAGCCATCTCCGTGTCGAGGGAGGTCTCTCCGTCAACACGGTCGAAGCCTACCGCCGTGACCTGAGTAAATTTCACTTGTACTTGCAGCGAAAAGGCATTGTGCCACTCGAGCCTCTCCGGCCAGAGACGTTCACGGAATTTCTTCGTTCCTTGCAAGAGGCCCGGTTGTCGCACGCGTCCTCTGTGCGCTGTCTCTCCGCTATTCGTGGGTGGCTCAGGTTTCTGATTCGGGAACGGATGATTCGAGAGAGTCCAACCATCGGTCTGGCTCCAGTGTCGCGAGGTGTTCGGTTGCCCAAAACGTTGTCGCAACAAGACATCATCGCATTGTTAGACCTGGGGGCGATTCCAACTCCGGAAGACTTGCGCGACCGTACGATGGTGGAAGTACTCTATGCGACGGGGCTTCGCGTATCAGAATTGATTATGGCCGAAGTCGCGCAGGTGAATCTTGATGTCGGATACCTTCGGGTCACAGGCAAGGGCGCGAAGCAGCGTCTCGTGCCAATTGGCGAGGCGGCTCGACAGCTCCTGCAGCAGTATGCGGACGAAGCGCGGCCGCAGCTTCTCAAGAAGCGGACATCGCGATATGTGTTTGTGTCGAGAAGGGGGAGGCCTTTGACGCGGCAAGCTTTTTGGAAGTTGCTGCGGTCTCGAGCACGGCGAGCGGGGATCACACAGGTCATTTCGCCTCACATGATTCGGCATTCATTTGCAACGCATCTGCTCGAAGGTGGCGCCGATCTTCGATCAGTGCAGGCCATGCTGGGCCACGCCAATATTGCGACGACGCAGATCTATACGCACATTGAACGGGGACGTCTGAAGCGGGTGCATGACAGGTATTTCCCTCGTACAAACCGGCGTCGCGAGTAAAAAAAACACCTGAGGAGGTCCGAGTCATTGCGGCGGAGTATACAGCAACTGAAAAATGCAAGAAGGGTGCGAGATTCGATTGACAAGGCCAAGTGGAGTTGGTAGCATCCCCAAGGTTGCTAAGAAAATCAGGCGGATAGCTCAGTTGGGAGAGCGCTGCCCTTACAAGGCAGGGGTCACAGGTTCGATCCCTGTTCCGCCTACCATCACGAGATCTGACTTAGGGGGTGGGGCAGATAGTTGAATCGCATAATGATTATGTTATACAGGACCGACCGCTAGATATAGTCGTGTCACCCACATCTCCCGCTATACGTAGAGCTTCGAGGGGCCGTCGTTCAGCTGGTTAGGACGCCAGATTGTCAATCTGGAGGTCGCGGGTTCAAATCCCGTCGGCCCCGCCATTTTCTCCTGAGGTTTGCTAGACTCGGTAGGCAGGACTGTGGGTACTTCCTAAGCAGGATACAAAAAAGTCCGCCAGCTTCCTTCCCTGTCCCCCCTAAGACGGGGAGCGGCGCGCCTCTCGGCATAGAGGGGAGTTCGACAGATTCAGGGCGGGTGCGGAGACAGTTGCTCTACAACTTGTTAAGCTGAGAAAGGTCATTCCGCATGTTTCAAACTGGTCTCATCGGGCTGGTAGGTTCGCTAGGCGCAGTATCAAAAATCGTGCTCCTGGTCCTGCTCGGCTTTTCAGTCATCTCATGGGCCATAATTTTTTTCAAATGGCGGGCCTTTCGAGTAGCTGACCGCGAAGACAAGCGGTTTTTGGCGCTTCTCATGAAAACACGAGATCTGGATGATCTCTATCGACAAGTTGGCCGTATCGAAGGAAGTCCAGCCGCAATTGTATTCGAAGGCCTTATGGAACGTATGGGGCCTGGGCGGGTCGAGGAGGGAAATGGTATCGGTTCAGGACCCATTGATCGACAGGTCATAGAACGGACCGCGTCCCATCTCGGCCAGCATCAGATCTCGCAGCTCGAGGCCTATCTTCCATTCCTTGCCACGACGGGGAACATTACGCCGTTTGTCGGATTGCTCGGGACTGTGATGGGAATTATCGATGCGTTTCGTGAAATCGGAACCCAAGGGACCGCGAGCATTTCTGCCGTCGCTCCCGGAGTTGCAGAGGCCTTGGTTGCAACGGCGGCCGGCCTCTTCACGGCTATCCCGGCTGTGATTGCCTATAACTACTTCCTCACTCGGATTCGCACTACTGCATTCCGATTGGACTCGGTCTCCATCGAGATGATGTCATCCTTCTCGACCAGTGCCTCGAAGACGAAACCAGTTCCGGTCGGAGTTCGAGGATGACCTTAGAGTCTCGTCACCGCCGGTTCTTGGCAGAGATCAACGTCATTCCCCTCGTCGATGTCGTCCTTGTCCTCCTGGTGATTTTTATGGTCACTGCGCCGCTGCTCTATCGAGGGATGGATATCAAGCTACCGGTTTCTGCCACGAATACGATCAAACAGGAAATGCGTTCTGTGCTCACGATCGAACAGGATCAACGGTTATATCTGGATAAAGATCCGGTGGGAGTGGCTCAGTTGGAACAGAAATTGAAGCTCCTGAAACGGGACCACCCGGATGTTTCCCTCTATCTCAGGGCAGATCGCGATGTGCCGTATGGCGTCGTGGTGCAGGTCATGGATGGTGTGAAAAAAGCCGGGATCGAGAAAATCGGAATGGTGACCGAGCCGGTTGGACCGGAGCGTGTGGGGACGCCACACATTCCACCTTCGCCGGCGCGAAAAAATTGATGCAACGCTTGTGCGAGGGGGCTGGTTGTTATGGCGTTCCAGGCGTCGATCCAGTCAGGTCTCTGGTTTGATCAGGATGCTCAGTCCAGGCTGTCTGCTCGGCTCAAGCGAATGCTGGTGCTTTCCCTTGTTGTTCATGTGGTGATCTTGTTCGTAGCAGTAGGGCTCCGGTTTCCGCGACAGGGTGAACGGCCTATGGCGTCTGTGGAGGTATCATTGGTCAGTTTGCCAACTCCGCCACAACCAGTTGAGCCGGTGAAGCCGGTCGAATCAGCAAAGGTTTCGGATCCAAAGCCGGTACCTTCGGATCCAAAGCCGGCACCTATAGTCAAGGCGCTGCCCCCAAGCGTGGCTCCTTCTCCCGCGCCTCCGATAGGCGCGAAAAGAAGGGATATACTGCAGGACCTTCAGCTTCCCCCAGAAGCACCGAAGTTTGGAGATTTGACCCCTGCGACCAAATCGGCGGCTCAGTCCCAACAGGTGGCGAGACTTCCCCCGCAGTCTACAGTCAGCGACGAATTGAATCGTGAGTTGGAAGAGGAGCTGAAAAAGGTCAAACAGTTTCAACCTGCAGCCAAGCTGGACATCCCAAAAGAGGTAAAACCGAGCGAGCCACTGGTCAAACCGATGCCGCAGCAAGAAGTAAAGATTCCAGCCGTGAAGGCTCCCGATACGGTCCTGAAGATTTCCGGTACGGCAGGGTCGAATCCGTACTGGGCTCGTGTCCAGTCCATTATTAGTAGCCACTGGGAACCTCCCCCGGTAGATATGGCAGGCCAAACCTATACGGTGGTCGTTAAGTTTCGGCTACAACGGGATGGGGTGATCAAAGATGTGGTTGTGCAGCAGTCCTCCGGGAATGCCTATTTTGACCTGGCGGGTCAGCGTGCTGTACTGCGACCGCGAATTCTGCCTACATTTCCCGCTGAAATGGCAGACGGGTATAAAGATGTAGAAATGGTATTTCGAGTTGGAGAATCGGTTGGATGACCAGGATAAAATTGATCAGCGCCTGGTTCGGAGGAATACTGCTTCTGGCAGGAGCTGTCGGTATTCTTGAATCCGGGGCAGCCGATGTGTTCCTCGAGGTCACTCGGTCAGACTTCCAAAAGATTTCCCTCGGTATTGCGGGGATACAAAACGGAGGAGGTCCCGACTGGTTAGGGGGGCGAATCGAGGAAGTCCTCAAGAAAGACGTCAAACGCTCCTTGGTCTTCGATCTGGTGGATCTCCCTAGTCTGGGAATTACAACGTCCGATATGGGCAATGGGACGGGGACCGGTTCCAAAGCTCTATTCAAACAGGTGGCTGAGAAGGGTGTCTCAGTCTTGGTCTGGGGAAAAGCCGTCATGAAGGAGGCGCAGAAGGATGCCGACGTGAATATGGAGGGCTTTGTCTACGACAGCGGGAGCGACGAAGTCGTGGGAGGGAAACGTTATGCAGGGTCTCCGTCAGTTGTGCGGTTGATGGCGCACCGCTTTGTTGACGAACTGGTATTTCGGTACACGGGTGAGCCGGGCATCGCACGGACCAAGATCGCGTATGTGGCTCAGCAGGGGTCTGCTCGCGAGTTGTTTGTGATGGATTATGATGGGTACGATGCGCGCCAGCTCACGGCAGATGGATTTCTGAACCTCATGCCGCAGTGGTCTCCGGATCGCCGGTTCCTTGTCTTCACTGCCTATCGTGATCGTAATACTCAGAATATCGATATGATCGAGTTGGCGACGGGTAAGCGTTGGACTCTTATTTCTCTGGGGGGATTGAATATCACTCCGTCGCTGTCTCCTGACGGAAACTTCCTTGCATTCGCCTCCAGCCATGAAGGTAATTCTGAACTCTATCGGCTGGATACAAGGACGAAAGCCATCCAACGATTGACTGTAAACCCGTCCGGCGACCTGTCTCCTTCCTGGTCTCCGAACGGAAGGGAGCTGGTATTTGTGTCTGACCGGGGTGGCGGGCCGCAGTTATTCCTCATGGGTTCAGATGGAACGAATGTGCGCCGCCTGACCTTTGACGGTGATTACAATGCCGCACCGGCGTGGTCGCCCCGGGGGAATTGGATTGCTTATGTGTGTCGGACGCACCGAGAGTACAAGCTCTGTGTCATCACGCCGGATGGACAGAAACGAATGCAATTGACGACAGGGCCTGGTGTCGATGATTCTCCATCTTGGTCGCCGGATGGCCGGCATCTCGTCTTTAGTTCGACGGTCGATGGGAAGAGTCACATCTATATGATTGATGCCGATGGTAAGGACATAGAGCGGCTCACCTTCCAGGGAACGCACAATAGTGCGCCCTCCTGGTCTCCGGCATCCTGAAGATGGCAGATGACTATAGCGGATGAATGAAGGCGCAACGAGGAGCTTACTAACGTCGGAACAAGGAGACAGATGACATGAATAAGACATTCTGTGCATTGGGTGTGGCGCTTATAGCAAGTGTTGCATTGATCGGCATGTCTGGCTGCGCCAAAAAATCTGTGCAATCTGGCGGCGACTCCCAGTCGACTCAGGGGATGGCGAAAGGAGGAGGGGACAAATCCGGTGTCGGTAGCTACCCGGACACTGGCGTCCAGCCGGGCGGCGGTCTTCGGGGCCTGGACAAGAATCCTTCGGAAGAACGTATCGGTAGCGGTACGATGCTGGCCAAGGTAAATCCTTCGGGCAACGCCGACCGACAAATGGATGAGATTCGCGCCGAGCAGGCTGCGTCGGCTGAAGCGGGCTTACGAGACGTATTTTTCGCCTACGATAGCTGGGCGATCACTGAGGAGGGGCGTCAGGCATTAAGTCGCGATGGTGAGTGGATCAAATCCAACCCGAATGCCCTACTCAAGGTTGAAGGGCACTGTGACGAGCGTGGGACGTCCGCTTACAACCTTGTACTCGGTGAAAAAAGGGCGAAAGCCGTGCGGAACTATCTGGTCGAACTGGGTGTCGGCGCCAATCGTCTGTCCGTTGTGTCCTATGGGAAAGAGCGGCCGTCGTGCACCGAACATGCGGAGTCCTGTTACCAACAAAATCGGCGTGGACATCTTGCGGTGAAGGTCGGGAAGTAGGAGACGTGGTCTTTGTCGCCTCTGCTGTGACTTCGTTGTTCTTGAACCGAGAGTCGTGGATTCCTTTATCATAAGTATGGGTGGAACAATGTGGAACCATTCGAATGCAAAGGGAACCTGGACAGCGGTCTGTGCGATCTCAGCCTTATTGTCTGCCGGCTGCCTTGCCCAACAGGCTGAGCTTAAACAGACAGAGCGAAATCTCCAGCAACGTATCAAGCAGACGAGCGAGGAGTCGGCACAGACCCGCGCACGACAGAGTCAGGAGATCTCGGTGCTTCGGGAGCAGGAGTTGCCGCAGTTGCGAGGCGAACTCGAGCGGGCATTGCACCAGGCTCATGAACTCCAGGGTAAGCAGGAAGATCTCAAGCAGCGCTCGGTACAACTTGAGCTGCAAACCAAGCGGCTCGAACAGTTGGCCGCGAAGCTGGATGCGGATAATACCACCCGCTACAACCAGGTGCGTGAGAGCCTCAATGCTCAGGATGTCAAAAATAAGCAGGAGCGTGACCAACTTCGCATGGATGTGAACGCCCGTCTTGACGATGTGAGCAAACAAATGGAGATGGTGCGGAAAGAGATCATCGAGGCCGTGCAGAAGACGAACGGTGGGCTTGCCAGGAATCTCGACGCGCGTTTAGAAGAGCAGCAGAAGATACTGGCGGGATTGAGCGAGCGGTTGAGCCAAGAAGAGCAGGCGGGGAGACTGTCGACAACCCATATCAATGAGACGAACAAAGCGGTGACCGGTCATTTAAGCGAAGTGAATAAGAGTGTCGCCTCTGTCGCGCAGAAATTTGCTGCTCGTTTCGAAGAGCAGGAGCGTCGTCTGGATACCCTTTCCAAGGCACTCGATCAGATGCAGCAGGATGTGCGCGCACGAGGGGGAAACAAGGGAGGAGTGCGTCCATCGACCACAAAGCCGGCTCATCGATCAGCGTTGGAGCCTTCCTCCGAGCTCCGAAAAATTGAACAAGAGACCTCTTCGACAGCGCTCCATACGCAAGTGGAAACAGGGCAACCGGCTGAAGCGATCTCGCCGGCTGTCGTGGCCGAAGAACTGCCCACCCAGCAAGTCAGTCCTGGTGGCCAGCGCTCCGATAGAATCGAATACGAACGTTTATTGGCCCTGTTCCGTGAGGGAGATTTGGATGGAGCCAGGCAGGGCTTCGCCGCATTTTTACGGGACTATGAGAACTCGGATCTGTCTCCAAACGCCCGATATTGGCTCGGTGAAGCGTATTACGGCAAGAAGGATTATAGACAGGCGATCGATTCGTATGACCGCGTCGAGCTCGATTTCCCCCGGAGTGAAAAGGTACCGGCTGCGATCTTGAAGAAAGGGTATGCGTACCTGGCCATAAAGGATAAGAAGCGTGCTTCTTCAGCTTTCACACAGGTGGTGACGTTGTATCCACAGAGTCCGGAGGCAGGAAAAGCGTCCGACAAATTATCCCAGTTGAAGGAGCTGCAATAACCGTGATGCGCAAAAAAATAGATTCGTGGGGGGGGATAGCTCTTACGATCGGAGCAATGTTGTGGCTCACCGGATGTGCCAGCCACGCCGATTTTGTAGAGGTGCGTGACCACTTGTCGACGGTGTCGAAATCTCAAGATCAAGATCAAAAGCGATTGGATGCGTTGCAACGACGTGTGGAGTCTCTGGAGCGGGTGAAGGATACTGAATCTGCCCGGCAGAAGTTTGACCCGAGGTTCGACGACCTGTCTGTACGGATCCAAAAGTTAGAAGGCCGATTGGCCAAGTCCGAAGAGGGCGCAGGTATCCCGGTTGCGCCAAGGCCAGAGCCAAGCTTTGGAGAACAGACTCGTCTCCCAAAACCACAGAAAGGGGGCTCACCTGGCGATGTATCGACAGGCGTTCCCACGATTACTCCGACATCGGCGTTCAACCTCGCATACAACGACTATCTCAATGGGAAATATGATCTTGCCGTGGCCGGCTTTCAGCGATTTGTGAAGGACTTTCCTGGCACGTCGCTGACGCCGAATGCCTACTACTGGTTGGGGGAGTCTGCCTATCAGCAGAAAGATTATGTCCGCGCGATGCAATCGTTCGAGTATCTCACGGCAGAGTATCCGGGAAACGAAAAGGTACCGGCGGCACTCCTCAAATCGGGGCTCGCAGCAGGAGAAACCGGAGATCTTGCCAAATCGAAAAAGAATCTCAAGCGGGTTATCGAAGAGTTTCCCACGTCGGATGAGGCAAAGCTGGCCAAGAACAAGCTGGCCGACATTCGATGATCGGACGTCCATTGATATGCACATGATGGTTTCCTTGTTTCCGGCGTCCCCCGGGGTCTAATTTCATGCCTGCCGCCAGCTGTTCGACGAAAATCCATGTCCTGCCGGGCGATGTCGTCAGCCGCATCGCGGCTGGCGAGGTCGTCGAACGCCCTGCTGCGGTCGTAAAAGAGTTATTGGAAAATAGTCTCGATGCAGGGGGCCTTCATATCACGGTCGATGTAAAAGACGGCGGCCTGACCCTTATTCGAGTGACGGATGATGGGGAAGGGATCAGTCGTGCCGATCTTCCCCTGGCGTTCGAGCGGCATGCGACAAGCAAGCTCCGGTCCGATCGGGATCTCGCCTCGGTGACCACGATGGGTTTTCGAGGCGAGGCGCTACCCAGCATCGCGTCGGTCTCGCATGTGCTGGTGACGACTGCAACAAAGCAAGACATCACTGTGGGATCGCAGTTCACCCTGGTCGCAGGAGGCGTCGGTTCCATCGTGGACGCCCCCGCCGTGCCAGGCACCAGGATTGAAGTGTCCAATTTGTTTTTCAATCAGCCAGCCAGAAGGAAGTTTCTGAAATCAGCCACGACGGAGTTCTCTCATATCAGTCATGTCGTTCAGCTCGCTGGCCTCGCCTGGCCATCGGTTCATTTCCGTCTGACCCATAACGGCCAGGAGATTCTCAACTATCCTGCCGTTACCACGGATCGTGATCGGATCCTTCAAGTCTATCGCCCGGCCTTTCTCGATCGAACTATTGAGGTGCGGGGTCGCATAGCAGGAATGTCAATCCGTGGCGTGATGGTCAATCCACTTCATGCGAGATCCTCGAAGACACCACAGGAATTGTTTGTGAACCGGCGGCCCATCCGCAATGGGACTGTGTTTCATGCGATTGTGGACGGGTATGGGTCGTTCCTGCCCAAGGGGCATCACCCAACGTTCGTGTTCTTCCTGGATATCGAACCCGACCGACTCGATGTCAACGTACACCCTACGAAGAAAGAGGTCCGTTTTGCAGACACGGAGGCTCTTCATCAGTTGGTGCGTCAGACCGTCCGTCATGCACTCGATGGGTCTGAGCAGAAGGTTGTGCTGGGTCTGACGCAGGGAGGGGCGTCGCAGACAATATCGGAGCCGATTCCTACTGCCTTGCGGCAGGTCGATTTGCTCAGTGGTGCTCGCCAGACTGGCTTGATTCCAACCACTGGCCGAGACTCCCGAATCACGATGAAGGATACGGTGACCCTATCCGGCATGGTCGAAGGGAGTCAGGTTGCCTTCGCTCACGAGCCAGTTGCAATGTATCAGCGGGCGGAGAAGCCTGACGTCGTGCCATTCGGGCAAATCCTCCGCACCTATCTCGTGGCTCAGGTGGGTGATGAACTGCAAGTGATTGATCAACATACGGCGCATGAGCGTGTCCTGTTCCAACGGCTTTGGAGAGACTGGCAGAGCCGGGAAATCTCGTCGCAGCCACTCTTGATTCCGGAACCGGTCGAACTGCCCGCGGCGCAGAGTCTCCTGTTGCTCAAGCGCAGCGACGATCTGGAAAAACTCGGTCTGTTGATTGAACCTTTTGGCACAACAGCCGTGGCGATTCGAGGAGTGCCGGTCGGGTTGGGCAAGGTGGATGCGGCGGTGTTGGTACAGGACCTGCTCGAGGACTTGACCGAGTGGGATCAAGCCTCATCCCTGGAATTACGTGTTCAACCGGTCTTGGCGTCTATGGCCTGTCATGGAGCCGTACGTGCCGGTCGTACCTTGACCCTTCCTGAAATTGAGCAGTTGATCCACGATTGGGTACAGGAAGGGTTGATCATGACCTGCCCGCATGGGCGTCGCACGGCCTTTCGTCTTTCCACAGATGAACTCGCCCAGCTGTTCGGCAGGGTTGGATGGTCATGATGACCATTCCAGCGAAAGCGACCTGCCGTCTCTCAGAGAAGCAAGTCTGTTGCAAGCCTGTGGTGGTGATCGTGGGCCCGACTGCTGTGGGGAAGAGCCGCGTGGCGGTCGAGGTAGCCAAGACGTTCGAGACCGAGGTGCTGACGGCAGATTCCCGGCAAGTCTATCGTGGGATGGACATTGGGACGGATAAGCCAATCCCGGAGGAACGCCAGGGGGTTCCCCACCGACTCATCGACCTCGTCGGTCCTGGTGAGGTATTTAATGCCGGTATATATCGACGTGAGGCGCTGGGTGAAATCGAACGCCTGTACAAAGACCGCCGTCTTCCTCTCGTTGTAGGTGGCACAGGGCTCTATGTAAGGACCCTCCTGAAGGGATTGTGTAGCGCGCCACCATCCGACCCAATTCTGAGGAAGGTTCTGGAGCAGGAGGCGATAGAGCAAGGACACGATCGCCTCTATGCTCGACTTGCCGCTGTCGATCCAATTGCCGCGGCGCAATTGCATCCCCGCGACGAATCGAAGGTGATCCGCGCGCTGGAAGTGTACCAGTTATCCGGTCACCGGATGTCGGAGTTTCAGCAGGAACATGGATTTACAGAAAGGTCATTTTCAGCCTTAATCATCGGCTTGAACAGGGATCGCGGTGCGCTGTATCGGCGTATTGAGAGCCGGATTGACTGGCAACTGGCTCATGGTTTGATAGAAGAAACCAGACAGCTCCTCGCCCAGGGGTATCGGCGTGAGAGTGGGGCCATGAAGGCTTTGGGGTATCGCCAGGTGGCAGAACACTTGGCCGGTGAGTATGACGCAGCTGAAATGATTCGTCGGTTCAAAAGGGACACGAGACAATATGCCAAACGACAACTGACGTGGTTTCGGAAGGAACCGGGAATTCAATGGTTAACGATTGAGGAGTCGGAATCAGTTCAGCACACGGCGTCGCTGGTGGTGGGATCGGTGGGTCGGTTTCTGAGCACACTTGAGGAGGAGGAATGACACGGCAGAAAATCGGAGGACATGCCGACATCGGCATCATCGGCGGCAGCGGGCTGTATGACATCGAAGGGCTTCGCAAGGTCATGGAACGCCAGGTCAAGACTCCCTTCGGGGCCCCCTCCGATAAGGTTATGCTCGGCGAGTTAGAAGGGGTCCGTATCGCATTCCTTTCGCGGCATGGGCGCGGCCATCGGATGAATCCCTCTGAAATCAATTATCGGGCGAATATTTATGCGCTCAAGTCTCTTGGGGTTCGACGGGTGATTTCTGTGAGCGCAGTCGGGAGTATGAAGGAGTCGATCCGGCCAGGGGATGTGGTGTTGCCGGATCAATTTATCGATCTCACCAAGCGGCGGGTATCGACCTTCTTCGAGGGGGGGATCGTGGCGCATGTGGCGTTTGGCGATCCGGTCTGCGCCTCGCTTGGTTCCGCATTGTTAGAGGCAGGCCGCATGGTCGGCGCCACCGTGCATCAGGGCGGGGTCTATCTGTGTATCGAAGGGCCGCAGTTTTCAACCAAAGGGGAGTCCCGACTGTATCGTCAGTGGGGAGCGAGTGTGATCGGGATGACGAATCTTCCCGAGGCGAAGCTTGCGCGAGAGGCGGAGCTCTGTTACTCCACGGTGGCCCTGGCGACCGATTACGATTGCTGGCATGAAACGGAAGAGGCCGTCACTGTCGAGGCGATTTTGACCACGCTCCGCCAGAATGTCACGTTGGCCAAGCGACTGTTGCGAGCGGTGCTGCCGGCAGTGGCGGCAGTCAAGGCCTGCAACTGCCAGCGGGCGCTGCAGGATGCCATCATCACCGCGCCCAATCAGATGCCAGCCTCTCTCAGACGAAAGCTGGCTTTGTTGATGGAACGGGTTGTTCCAGTGAGGAAAGGGGTTCGTTAAGTCATGGGAAAGTTACTTGTCGTCGGGTCAGTCGCATTAGATACGGTGAAGACACCCTTCGGGGAGGTCAGTGAGGTTCTTGGAGGTTCGGCCACTTATTTTTCAACCGCCGCCAGTTATTTTGCCAGCATCGATCTTATCGCAGTCGTGGGGGAAGATTTCCCCCCGCAACATCTGGCCTTCCTCAAGAGCCGTGGCATCGACGTGACTGGATTGGAACGGAGATCCGGCTCGACCTTTCGATGGAGAGGAGAGTACACGCATCAGTTGAACGAAGCGCACACCCTCGATACGAAACTCAACGTGTTTGAAACCTTTCGGCCAAAAATCCCCGAGGCCTATCGATCACCGGACGTATTGTTTCTCGGCAATATCGACCCGGAGCTGCAATTAGATGTGTTGCAGAAACTTTCACGTCCGCCATTGGTCGCGTGCGATACGATGAACTTTTGGATCAATGGCAAGCGAGACGCGTTGTGGCGAGTGTTGGAGCAGGTCGATATCCTGATCATTAACGACGGTGAGGCTCGGGCGCTCGGCGAGGACTCGAATCTGGTGAAGGTGGCGCAAAAAGTCCTTGCGCGTGGGCCCAAGCACCTTATTATCAAGCGTGGGGAGTATGGGGTTTTGATGTTCAATGAGAAACAGGTATTCGGAGCTCCGGCTTTTCCCCTGGAAGACGTACGGGATCCAACCGGTGCTGGTGATACCTTCGCCGGAGGCTTTCTGGGCTATTTGACGGCTACAGGCAACCGTTCGGCCGGAGCCTTCAAGCAAGCAATTATCTTCGGGAGCGTCATGGCCTCATTTACCGTAGAAGCCTTTAGTCTTGACCGTTTGAGAATCCTAGATTACAAAGAGATTCAGGAGCGGTTTCGAGCCTTTAAACAATTGACCCATTTCGAGGATCTTTCGTGACTCAGATTCGCCTTGCCTGTTCGATTGTTCGATTATTCGCCTGTCCATTGGCGATGGCTCTGCTGATCAGCTGGTTACCCGGCTGTGCGACCTCGGAAGGTTCGGTACAGAAGTCAAAAGGCTATTACCACGAAGGCCTCGCGAGCCTGGATAAGGATCAGCAGAAGGCTTTTGTCTCTTTCCAGAAGGCTGTGAATCTCGACCCGAACAACAAGGAGGCGCGATACGGCCTCGGTCATATTCTGGCGATGCAGGGTAAATTGCCCCAAGCCGAAGAAGAATTCAGGGCCGCGACAAAGCTTGATGAAAGCTACTCGGAAGCCTACACATATCTGGGTCAGATCTTGGAAAAACAGGGGCGATGGACGGAAGCGATCGCCTCATTCCGTCAAGCACTGACCAATCCCTTGTATGGAACCCCG